>OJSO01000093.1_pt1 | contig 94703 bp, 59 predicted proteins | sample 1599521 | NCBI WGS metagenome assembly OJSO01 (sample SAMN04168659, study PRJEB22393) | human gut metagenome | biome: human gut microbiome; feature: stool | host: Homo sapiens | collected 2014-05-12 | reverse complement strand
TCAGGATGACGATTAGCGTTTCCTGTCATTATGACGCTTAACGTTTTTCATCATAGTGATGCTTAATGTTTACCGTCATTATGACGACTTCCATACCCCGGTCATTCAGAGCGGACACAGGAATGCTTTATGGGAATAAGGGAAAAGAGTTATGTGACGAGGAGCGATGAATCTATTACGCTGGTGACATCTTACTGGCTTTCCTTGTCACGGGTACAAATCCTTTACATTCATTCAGGATGACGATTAGCGTTTCCTGTCATTATGACGCTTAACGTTTTTCATCATAGTGATGCTTAATGTTTACCGCCATTATGACGACTTCCGTACCCCGTCATTCAGAGCTTTGGCAAAAATACCGTATGAGAAAGCAGGGAGGCAGCAATATGACACAAAGCGAAGAATCTGTTACCTTGATGACGTTTTACCGTTTTCCTCACCGCGGCAGCCGATTCTTCGCTAATATGCATAATGATGCCTTCTGCCCTGTCAGTCCTGTGACTGCTGCCCTTTGCCGAAGAAAGAGGGTCGCTCAAATTTAAAATGTTTTCCCAAAACTATTGACAAGGAAATCCTCATTCGCTAAAATAATCACAATATTTAAAAGTGCTGACGGAAAAAAGTAAATTTCCTTTCCCGGCGCAGAGAACCGATGGATGGTGAAAATCGGTGCGGGCAGGAAGTCGAAGTTCTTTCCCGAACTGCTTTGCTGAAATAACAGTAGGCATTGCCGGAGTGGCTCACGTTAAGCGGCTGAGAGTTGATCTGATGAAGTAGGGTGGTACCACGGAATATCCGTCCCTTGGGTGCCGCCTTTTTTGTTTTTCATCAGATAAACAGGGTGGTACCGCGATGAGTCCCGTCGTCCCTTGCAATTGGCAGGGGACATTTTTTATAGGATAGAAGTGCAGTAGAAAGAGAGGGCTCTCAAATGAAAAAATGGATGAAAATTACGGCAGCGGCAGTGGCAGCAGCTTTACTCTATGGCTGCGGAGGAAACAGTGGCGGAGAGAAGAAGACGACTGACGGGAAGAAACAGATTGCTGTGGTGCAGGTGATGCAGCATGGTTCTCTTGATGCGGCCAATCAAGGATTTCTTGACGGCTTGAAAGAAAGGGGCTACGGAGCGGACAAAATTTCAGTAGACCAGCAAAATGCCCAAGGAGACCAGTCAAATTTAAAGACCATTGCGTCCCGTTTCAAGGCCAATCGTCCTGATCTTATCTGCGCGATTTCCACACCTGCCGCACAGGCGGTAGCCAATGAAATTCATGACCTGCCCATTATCGGGTGCGCCATTACTGATTTTGAAACGGCGAAACTGGTAAAATCGAATAGCCGGCCGGAAACGAACGTGACCGGCGTCAATGACCGCGGCCCTGTGGAGAAGCAGGTGGATATGGGACTTAAGTTCCTTCCCACGGCGAAACGCCTCGGACTGATTTATTCCTCCAGCGAAGTGAACAGCCAGATCCAGGCGGACCAGGCGAAAGCCCATGCGGCATCCATTGGCCTTGCCGTGGTGGAACGGACCGTTTCTTCTGTCAATGATATCCAGCAGGCAGCGGAATCCATGGTAGGTCAGGTGGATTTCATCTATGTTCCTACGGATAACGTGATTGCTTCTTCCATTCCCACCTTGGTAAAGGTGACAGATCCTGCGAAGATTCCCGTATTCGTAGGTGCGGACAGCATGGCGAAAGACGGTGCGCTTGGCTCGCTCTCCGTAGATTTCTACAAGTCCGGCGTACAGGCAGGACACATGGCGGCGGATGTGCTTGATGGGAAAATCAAAACACAGGACACTGCCGTAGAGGATTCTGAAGTGCTGGAAGTCATTATCAATAAGAAATCGGCAGAAACTTTGGGACTTGCAATTCCTGAAGAATATAAGAATGCGAAGATGGTGGGATAAAGCAAAAGCGGAACGGGAAAATAAAAAACGGATACGATATGCGGAATGATCAATCCGGCATAAAGCATTTTCTGTCCCATGTCACAAAGATTTGGTATTTCAAAAAAATTTTACAGACCGGTGATTAAAAGAGAGTTGTGAATGATTTCTCATTCCCACAGCTCTTTTTTGATGGACACATAATATCAGGAATAAGGAATTGAAACCGAAGAATACAGCTTGGCTTTCAAAATCGGGAATCTTATATTCTGTTATACACAGCACATTCAAATACAATGGCGGTGTTGTACAAAACTTGATTTTGATTACAGATCCTTACTATTAAGGAATAAATAAATTATGTATTGTCACCAAGTGATAGAAGTATTAGTCATATATTGTAAAAAATATGGCATAGTGATATCATAAAAGTGGGTATTCTTAAAGCAAATGGGTTTAAGAATTAAGAATTTAACCTTTATATCCTGCATGCAGGAATCACACAAAATTATATAAGGAAAGCAGTCGTGGGGAATCCGGTTAGAATCCGGAACTGTCCCGCAACTGTAGAGGGAGTTTTGCGGCTGCAAGCCTTTCACAGAGGAGCCGCAGGATAAGGAACTGAGTCAGAGTGCCACCTGCTTTCTATGAGATTGGCGTAACTTGCGAGGTATAAGTTAATGCATAGGAAGCTGGTGCTGTATTTTTAATATGGCAGAAGTCTTCTATGTATCTTTCTTATGCCTCGTTTTATAAATTTGTGGTATGAGCGTACCATAAGTTAAAAATTAAAAATAAATTTTTTGTGTGCGGGGAAATGCCGCGGAAGCGGTGCATATCTTTTTTATATTTTTTAGTTATGAGGAGAATCAGGATGAAGAAGACATTGGTAATGGCGGCTGCAGCAGTTTTAACCGGAAGCATGGCATACCCTTCGCTGGCAGAGGAGTATGTTTTTGAGATGGCGCCCGTTGTTGTCACAGCGAATCGCATGAATGAAAATTTGGTGGATGCCAGGGCCGATATCAGTGTAGTTACGAGCCGGCAGATTGAAAAACTCCATCTGAATACCGTGGAAGATGCGCTGCGTACAGTTCCGGGGACACAGTATCTGAATTATGGCGGAAATGGATTGAATGCCAATTTAAGCGGGATCCGGATTAATGGAAGCAAGGATATTATACTGCTTGTGGACGGCGTACGTGTAACCGATTTCAACGGCGCGAATAATTCAGGGTATATGTATTCTTCTCTGCTGAATAATATGGACAATGTCGAACGTATCGAAGTGCTGCGCGGCAGTGCCGGCGCGTTGTATGGAAGTGGCGCCAAAGGCGGTGTGATCAATATCATCACCAAGAATCCCGGGGAAAAGAAAACGACCGTGGATATAGCCAGAGGAACCGGCGGACGGGAAATATATAAGCTGACCACTATGGGGAGAGTAGGGAAGTTTTCCTACATGGCCTATTATGACAAACTGCTGATAGGTGATACCAAATCCGGTGACGGAAGGCTATGGCCCGGGCACACCCATACCTTATCGGACGGAGTGAAATTTGCTTATGATTTTACTGATAAACATTCTCTTTCCTTAAGTTATGACAAAATGAAGTCAAGATATAGAGGATATGATTTTGTGTATTCAAACCGGTATCATGGCGATTATAAGTCCGATATGCTGACTCTGCAGGATAAGATATCCATCGGGAAGCATTGGGATAACCAGTTTACTTACCGCCGGAATAAAGTAAAGACAAATTATTTTCAGGATTATGACATGAATGCGCAGTCCAATTGGGGGATAAGCAGCGACTATACTTATGACATCATCGGCGAGCAGGTGAGCTTCCATGATGAATGGAACCGACTGACTTTTGGTGTGGATTATTCAAAGGGAAGGGACAATGTTCTTCGGGCGGCAGGATTTGACGTAAATGGGAATCCGGTCAAAACGAACCACTGGTATGAAAATTATTCTTTTTATATACAGGAAGATTGGAATTTCCTGCCCCGGTGGTCTCTTTCCGGAGGCCTGCGGCATGACCGCCCTGAGACAGATCAATACACTGCCGATTTTTCCAGTCATACATCCAAAAGCTATCGTTTGAGCTATGAAATTACACCTAAGGATACAGTGTATGCGGGACGCAATGATTTCTACATTCTGCCGGGGCTTGATGTTCTTTATATTCCCCAGTATGGAAATGCCAAGGTCAGACCTGCTTATGGATATACGGATACCGTCGGCTACAGCCATGTATTCAGCGATAAGACCATGTTTACCTTTAACTGGTTCAGAACAAAAGATAAACAATCTATCGGATATGATACTTCATCAAAAAAATATAAAAACTTTAATCAGGGTGTTTCAAGAGGATGGAATGCCCAGCTGATTTCGCAGATCGGGAGTAAATGGAGCGCCAATGTAGGATGGGCGCATTTGTACTCCAATGTTCCCGGGGATAATTTTTCTCTCGGATATTCGCCGAAAGATAAACTTACTTTTGACATGATCTATCACAATAAGAAGTTCACCGGTGGTTTGGACGGATTCTATTTTATCCGGAGAAAGAACCCGGCAAACAGTGAGCTGAAAGGATGGCCGGATGACAAATACGGCATTTATAACCTGAGCTTCAATTATGAACCGAGAAAAGATTTTAATTTCTATCTGAAAATCAATAATATTTTCGATAAACTTTGGGCGGAGCATACAGATGTCATCTGGAGCGACCATACGCCGGGAACATGGTATTCCATGCCAGGGCGCACATGGCTGTTCGGCGTGAAGATGGAAGTGTAAGGCATAGATCGTTGTAGTGGAGAAAAGGCGGGATAATGATGAAATATGTGTATGGCAGAAAAAAGTGGCTGGCAGCCGGTATAGCAGCATTGCTTATTAGCGGAGCTGGAGCAGTTTCGGATGTGCTGGCGGCGCCGGTTTATACTTCCGGAATCACGACCAAGGCAAAAAAAGATAAGGCAACTTTCGGAAGTGCCTATAAAGTGGAAAACGGTGTTAATAAGTATAACTTGGAAGACGGATCAAAAATCAGTATCCACGGCACTTATCACGCTGAGGGTATTACGCCGGGGAAAGGAACGACATCCGTTGTCACCGTGGGTGACGGGACAGGAACGCTGTCCATTGATACTTCCAGCAGCGAAGCAGGAAATTCGCAGGGGGCGGGGATTCTCGCATCTGACGGGAGCCGGCTGACCATAAACGGGAACCTGCAGATTAAGACTTACGGAGGCAGCTGTTTTGCCGACGGTATTTACATGATGCGTGCCGGCACCGGTACGGGAGCCAAAGCAAACATTACTGTTAACGGCAACGTATATATAGGGGATCCGGCAGCCGTTGGGGAACCGCCGGATTCTTCTTCCCAGGACGCGAAATGGGGAGTCAATGCGGCGGAAATACATGGCGGTTATGGGCCGGACGGCCATGTTCCGGGATGGGCGGATGAATATACCGGTGCCCGCTGGCAGCCGACCGGGGTCGATGTGGATATGTCGGACGGCAGCTCCATTGATCTCAACGGCGATGTGTACTTGGCTGTCCGCGGAGCTGCCATGAAGACAGACCCTTATTATAAATCTGCCGGCATGGATGACTATGATATCGCCGTTATTAATGCCAATAAGGGGAATGTGACCATAGTGACGCCATCAAGCACGGGAGAAAGTTTTTATTCCCTTGCCAGTTACGGCGGCACTATCAATGTGAATATGGCAGGGGCGGATGCGGCTTCCCATAAAGTGAATATCAAGGGGAATATCATTGCCATGCGGGATGATAAAGACCACAACGGACAGCCTTACTTTTTCCAGAATGGCCGTATCAATCTGGCTTTGGCAAACAGTGATTCCCAATGGATCGGTGTGGTGGACAACAGCGGATCTGATCAGGCAGGAGAAGTAAATCTCTGGCTGCAGAACGGAGCCGTATGGAAACACAGCTCTCCATCGCGGACCAATGGGCTTCAGGTAGAAAAAATGCCCCAACCGAGCGTATTCCACTATGGGAAATATGACGGAGTATCCCATGTGAACCAGTTGGTGGGCGGAAACTCCGCCGATAAGGCAGGCATCATTTATCCTGAAGAAGTATCGGAAATCCACGTGACGAATTATAGCGGACATGTCAAAGTTATTTATACTCACGAGGGAGATGGCGGTACGACCGCATCTTACCGCGGAGGCGATTTCCGGATAAAGAAAGCAGCTGCCGGTTCGGGAATTGTTGTATCCACTAATAACGCAGGTATTGATATGAATAATGATGATGCTGTATGGAAAGCATTGAACGCGGTGGCGGGGAAGATATATTATGAGGGATCCGTGGACGGCGAGAGTAATCTGGCGGGTAAGGCAGAAATCGCGGAAGGGCTGACCGCGTCATCAGCATCTGCCAAATTAGCGGATATGAAGTATAAGAAAGACAACCACGGGCAGGGATATGTAGAAAAAGGATCAGCACCGAACCCGAATCCGAATCCAAACCCGAATCCAAACCCGAATCCGAATCCGAATCCGAACCCGAATCCGAATCCGAATCCGAATCCACCGACACCACCGGTTCCACCGATTGTCCATGGGGATAATGAGACGGCGCTGATGAAAGGTGGACGCAGCGTGCTGACTGATTCCGCTTTGGAGTGGAGAGATGACGCCATGCAGGGGATGCTTCGTTTGGACATGCTCCGCTATCGAAGCGGCATGGAGGGTGCATGGGGAAGAGTTTATGGCGGCAGATGGAAATATGACGGAAACGGTATCGGAATAAAAGAAAACTATTGGGCAGGCGAAGCCGGGTACGACCGCCGTTACCCCAATAACTGGCGTGCAGGTATATCTCTGGATTACAGAGATGGAAAGGGCAAGTATGATTTTGGCGGAAGAGGCGACAGCAAACTGTATGCCCTGTCGCTCTACGGCTCGAAAGATCTTGCCCGGGGCGCCTTTGTGGATATGATCGTCAAAGGGGGTTATATAAAGAATAAGTTTACCCTGTATGACAGAGGAAGAAATCAGTTTACGGGATCATCTACCGCCAGAGGTTACAGTGTGGCAGGGAGATATGGAAAGCGCTTCGGAACGGGAGATTTCTACTGGCAGCCGCAGATCCAGTTCACCTGGGCGCATTTGGAACCTGATGAATACGATGTTTCCAATAAAAGCGCCGTGATGACTGTGAAGGGGCAGTCTTTTGACAGTTATGTGGCGAGGGCAGGTATTGAAGCAGGACGTATCGGTTCTTTCGGTGATCTGTATGTAAGAGCGGGAATTGCCCATGAATTCGGCGGCAGAATTAAAGCGTCCTATTCCGCTGCTGACGGCGGTACTAAGGAAACCAGCTATGATTTAAAGGATACCTGGGGGGAATTAACGGTAGGCGGCACGTATAATCTGTCACCTGTAAGCCGTATTTATATAGATGTGACAAGAGGATTTGGCGGGGACTGGAAACGGGAGTGGCAGCTGAATGCCGGTTTCCGGTACGAATTTTGAGAAAGGTGGTGCGGAAGTAGTATGGCAGGGCGGCAGGTATCATAATGGTCCCGGCTGCAGAAATATGCCTTGCTGCAGGGAAGCAGGGCATATATTTCATATTTCTGATAAATAGAAAGATGGAGGAGCAGGTTATGAAAGAATACTCAAAATGGAAATCGGGGAAACGGTTTCTGACGGCGGCAGTTACGTTGTCATTACTTGGCAGTCTTGGTTTGTATCATGATGTTCGTGCTGATTTCTTAGAAGACATGGAAAAGAAGTATCCTGATGCGATACAGCTTACAAATGGTATTACCGGGGAGAAAGATAAAGATGACATTTATGTAAATCGAAAGATTTTAAAGGATAATGGGGAAAATTATCTGTTTACTACAGATGCAATAATTAATACCGCTAATGGTATAAAGATAGGAGATTTAAGCCATCCTGTAAATATTGATGCATCGGGACAGACTTTAATTTTTAATGCGGAAAGAAATAATAAGAAATTAGAGCTTCATGCGATTGAGATAGAGTCATTACAGGGGACTACGATTACTGCAAAAAAGATATTTATTAATGCAGGGAATACGAAAAGTCGCGCTGAAGGAATCCGTGTAGGTGGGCAGAACGGAACGAATAAGGATACGCCGTACAAGCTGACGATTAATGGGGATACGGATATCAGGGCTCATGGCGCTAATTACGGCCTGGGCATGTATCTGTGCGGCAATGCGGAAACCACTGTCAATGGGAACGTAACCATGAATACCCATGATGAAAAGAACCCCTGGGCGGTCTATGTGGAAAATGACGGCGGTTTCAGCTATTATGGCGGCTCTGCCATCTATGCCGGAAATAATTACACCCTCCAGATGGGACCGAAGCTGACCGTTAACGGACTGGTGGATCTGAAGGTGAATGCCAACGGCGTATTTGCCAATGGCGGCCATTCGGATATTTATTTCAAGGGCGGAAATATAGAAATCAATAAAGATAATACCAAGGGGTATTACGCGCTGCTGGCAGAGTGCGCCACCACCACGATGAATATGGAGCGGGACGAAAATAAGGTGCCTGTCAGAGCCGGTAATTCCAAAGTTACGATCAAAGGAAATGTAGGTGCATCTGCCGGCGCGATCAATGTGAATGAGCCGGAGCCTTATACCCGCGTCAATCTGGGGCTGGCTACGCCCGATTCCAGCTGGACGGGGGTCGCGTACAATGCGTTTAAAGATGAAGGCAATGATGCCGGTGGCAAGAAATTTTTTGGAGAAATTAATCTGTGGCTGCAGAATGGTGCTTCCTGGACGAATGAAGCCTGGGGCGAACCGCCGGATGCTTATTACGGAGAGGATTTTTCGGAAAGCCATCTGAAACGGCTGGTCGGCGGGGAAAGCGCCGATAAGGCGGGTCATATTTTCCAGAAACACGGAGAGGATGAAGACAGCGAAGGTATTAATATCCGCGTAGACGATTATAAGGGATTTACCAACGTATACTATGGGCATAAGGATGAGAAACCCACGGATATCCTCGGCGGGACTTTTACCGTGACTAAAGCGCAGCCTGGATCGGGAATTACTCTGATTACCGACAGCAAGGGTCTTAATGTGGATTCGTCCAAAGCAGCAGATAAGAATCTGGTCAGTGAAACTTTGAATGCGCTGGCGAATAAGCTGTTTTATACCGCGTATAAAAATGGGGAAACCAATCTTGCCAGTAAAGTGGAAATTGCCGAGGGCCTGACGTCTTCCAGCCTGTCCAAACGTATGGAAGATGTGACGTTCAAGGAATCCAATGGTCAGGGGCAGTACCTCTATACACCGGCTTCGGATATTCCTGAAGAACAGACAGAAACAGCATTTACCGATACTATCACCGGCGTAAAGGCGAAGGACATGAAATATGTCAATACCGGTGTGCGTAAAGAAGACGGTACATACAAATTTACAAAGGATTCTGAAATTACTGTTGCCGCAGGCGGACCTGCAGTAAAAGTAGAAGAAGATGTCATTATCCGGGCTGATGGCAAGACGCTGAAAATGAAGACGGTGGAAGGCAGCGGTACGGTCTACGGAATCAATCAGTCTACCAAAAAGAAAGCTGAAATTACCGCGAAGAATCTGGATGTAGAAGTGACAAGCACATCCCGTGCCGAAGGCATCCATATGGCAAACAGCAATGCGGCTATCCAGCCTGAAATGACAATTAATGGAGATGTGAATCTGAAAGTAAGCGGGACGGCCAATACGCTGGGCGCTTATATCCAAGGAAACAGCAAGTTGACGGTTAATGGAAATGTGACAGCCGATGTGGACGGACACAATGGCGGCTTTAGTTATTATGGGGCAACCGGACTATACTCCACCAGTAATATGGGGCCCAATTCTATGGGAGCTGATATCACAGTCAATGGAAATGTAGACCTGAAAGGCAAAGCCCATGGTATTTTTGCCAATGCCGGCGGCAGCAAAGTGACAGTCAACGGCGGCGGCAGCATTGAAGTGGACAAGGCATCGACAAATCCCTATGCGGCTATCCGTGCAGAAGACGGTATTGTCAACATGAATGTCAAGCTTGACAGCAACGGAAATGCCGTAGGAAGCCTTGACAAGAAAGTCAATATTAAGGGAAATCTGGCGGTAACAACCGGTGCAGTTAATGCCGTGGATAAGAAAGGAACTTTGTCACAGATTAATCTGGGACTGACCACGTCGGATTCTACACTCCAAGGGGTTGTGTATAATGCATTCCCCGATGAAGGGAAGAAAGCAGGAGAGTTGACCTTCAAAGGGGAGGCCAATCTGTTCCTTGCCAACGGTGCCGCATGGATGAATGAAAAGTATGGAGATACCGGAACATCCTGGGGCGGTAAAAACTTCGAAGGCAGCCATCTGACAAGACTTGCCGGCGGAGTAAGTGCGGATAAGGCAGGACAGATCTTCCAGAAAGACACAGGAAATATCACCGTAGATAACTATAGCGGTTACACGGATGTATATTATGCGCACGAAGAAACAGCGCCGAAAACCATGATCGGCGGAGATTTCATCATACGGAAAGCGGCATCTGGCTCCGGCATATCCCTCATCACGGATAATAAGGGGCTGAATACATCTTCCAATGCATCTGCGGATAAGAATCTGGTCAGTGAAACACTGAACGCTCTTGCGAATAAACTTTTCTATAAAGCGTATGCAGACGGAGAGAATAATCTGACCGGTTTTGTAAAAATTGCAGAAGGTCTGACCAGTTCTGAAGCGGTTCTCAAAACAGGAAATATCACCTTTAAGAAAGATAACGGCCAGGGCCGGTATCTCTATACACCGGCGACAGATGAAATTGTTGGGCCGATTACCGGTCCGGAAAAAGAAACGGCTGACCGCAATGCAAAAGGCGTTTCACCGAATGCGAAACAGGGAAAAGTGGTCAGCGGCATGTACAATAAGTCCACTCCTACAACAAAAAATAATCCGATGATTGTGGATATGAATGGATTCAATTTGAGTATAGCGGCAGAAAGCGGCAATGAGATTGCCGATGCCGTTTATGTGGGAAATAATGATTATATCACTGTAAAAAATGATGCGGGAAAGAAAATCAGCATTACTTCCACCAATACAGATACCCGTGCCGCCAACGGCATTTTCCTTGAAGGAAATTCCCATCTGAATATAACGGGGCCGGTAGAGATTACCAAGGTGCATACCAAAGGCGGTTCCGCCACAGGTATTGCTTTCCAGGGCAGCGGAAGTGAAGCGGTGATTGACGGTTCTCTTACTATTTCAAATGTGGACGGTGATAAAGCAGAGAAACAGGGACGGTATATCGGCGTATCCGGAATCCGGATGACAGGTGATAATACTTCCATGACCGTTACGGGGCCGGTGAATATTTCTGATTTCAAGGGATCGGCATTGCATACTGCGGGCGCGGACAGTGTGATTTCTGTCGGCGGCGGTACTATTTCTACGGCAGCGGATGCGGATAAATCCCATAATTTCTATGCGGCCCGTGTGGAAAAGGGAACTGTCAATATCAACATGAGAAATGGTGCGCCAGGAAGCGCAAGAACTAATATCATCGGGGATATGTATGTTACAGGGCAGTATGGAAAGAAAGTTATTGAGTACAGTGGAGGCCAGCTGGCAGATTGGCAGCACAGAGGAAATCTTCATGTGGCGCTGACAGATAAGGATTCGTCCTGGACTGGTGTGGCGGCGTATGAACAGTACAATGATAATTACGGCAGCGGCGGGAATACGATGCATGATATCGGGAATTTTGATCTGTATCTGCAAAACGGGGCCACCTGGACGAATGAGCAGCAGTCGCATGTGACTACTACGACGCTTGTTGGTAAGAATCCTGTCTATAACGGCAGCTATTTAATGAAGCTTCATGGCGGCAGTGACGCAGTGCATAAAGGGTATATTTATCAGAAAGACAGCAAGCCTATTACTGTAGATAATTACAGCGGACACACTCTTGTTTTCTATGACCATACCGGAGACGGTTCCGCTGCTGAAAATTACAGCGCCGGTGATTTCAGAATCAAGACAGCGGAAGAAGGGTCTTCTATCACGCTGCGCACAGGTGCAGGCGGAATCAATACGGCCGATAAAACGGCGGCAGGAAAAGCGTTGAACAGTTTAGCAAATAAGCTCTACTATATGTCTTATGTGCAAGGTGACACAAAGCTGAAAGGCACTGTGGAAATTGCGGAAGGGTTGACTTCCTCTTCTGTTTCAGCAAGTGGGGATATTGCTTTCAGGACAGATACGGCTGCTGATAAGAACGGACAGGGCACCTATGTATATGAACCGGAAGAGCCTTTGGACGGGCCGATCATCAAAGATAGATTGCTGAAAGGCGAAACTACGGTCACTGCTGATGACACCCATGCTGAAGATGGATATGTCAGTGCAGCTTATAACGGCGATGATTCAATCACCGTGGACATGGCAAATCATGGACTCCGTCTGGAAGCGGCTTCTTCCGCATCTGCAAAGGCGGCGGCTGTCCGTGTCGGAAAAGGGACGGACGGCAACAAGAAGAGCATCAGTTTCATCAATATGGAGAAAAACAAACCGCTGGTTATTTCTGCAGATCAGACGAATGGAAGAGAAGCGACAGGTATTTATGTTTCCGAGAACGGTAAGCTTTCCGTCGCCGGGGATGTAGTGATTGATAAGGTGTCTACTTCAGGCAGAATGGCGTACGGCGTGGCAAACCGCGGACCCAATGCGGAACTTATCATTAAAGGCGGGCTGAAAATAGCCGGTACAGGTGCCGATGAATGGAGAACGGTAAAAGCTGCCAAGGATACAACGGGTATATCGGTAACTGCCATTGCCAATATCGGGAATAATGCCAAATTAACTATTGAAGGGCCGCTGGACGTAAAAATTCAGGGGACTGCCATCAATTCTACCGCTAAAGGCGGCGTTATGCGCCTTGGCAGCGGCAGGATTCTGACGCCTATGGATGAACATGCTCAGGGGAATTCAAAGCTTGTTAAGGGCGTGAACGGTACTGTTTTCATTAATATGAATGAGGACGGAACGGCTGCCAAAGCTGAAGACACTGTGCTTCAGGGAAATATTTACACCGAAAGAAGATCAGGGTCTAAGGCCGTTGTAAATGTAGGGCTGGCAAGCAAGAATTCTTCATGGACAGGTGTAACCGATTATAACAGGAGTTTTTCCAGCGATGCCGGCGAGGTCAATCTGTATCTGAGCCATGATGCGGTTTGGAATAATAAGAAGACTGCTTCCGTGACGGGCTCTTACATGGGCAGCCATATAGATTATTTCAAAGGCGGCAGTGATGCGGCCCACGCGGGTATTATCAGACAGAACGACGACAGGGACATCAATATAGATCATTACAGCGGTCATGCAATCCTTGTCTATGACCATAAAGCGGAAAAGCCAAAAGAGATGATTGGCGGCAGGACGCTGATAAAAAAAGCGGAACCGGGATCTGTTGTCAGAATGGTAACCGGGAACGGCGGTCTGAATACCAATTCCAACAAGGCGGCCGATAAGAATCTGGTCAGTGAAACTCTGAACGCTTTGGCGAATAAGCTTTACTATACCGGTTATAACAATGCGGCAATCAAAGATAATCTGAAAGGTACCGTAGAAATTGCGGAAGGTCTGACGGCAAGTTCCGCATCGGTTGCCATCGTATCGGGAAATATGAGCTTCCAGGATGTCACGGGCAGAGGTGAATATAAATTTACCCCCGCAGAAGATGACCCTCATGGACAGACTACGTCTGATTTCGGTACCCCTATCACCGGAGAAGCCGATAAGGATCAGGAGTATGTCAAAGCCAATGTGCTGAAAGATGACGTGTATACTTTTACCAATGCGATGAATACGGTCACTGTCGATGACGGAGATACCACGACAGAAGATCTTGGCTACCATAAGGCTGTGGCCGCCGTGGTGGGGATCAATAAGGATATTACGATTCATGCGGCGGATAAGAGTCTGAAACTGAATGCGGAGAATAAGACAGAACGCAACAGTGCTGTAGGCATGTACACGAAGAAAAAGATTGACGCTGTGGCAAAAGATATTTCCATCGATGCCAAATCCTCTGTGGGAGATGTATATGGTATATATATCCATGAAGGCGGAAAAGCAGCCATCACCGGCAACGTGTCTATCCTGGCCAAACAGGGCGGAGACGGTTTTGCGAATGGAATCAAACTGTATAACGGCGGTTCCGCGCTGACCATTAACGGTAACCTGGCTATGAAAGGCACGGGAAGCGGAAATGATGCCTATGGTGTTTCTGCGGCTCAAAAGGGCGGGTATGGCAGCATAAAGACATATCTGGCAACAGGTATCAATATCTATGATAAAGACGGTGCTTCGTTCACCTTAAACGGCAACGTGGATATGGCGGTCAAAGGTGTCGGCGTAGATATGCGCGGCAGTGAGAAAAATACGGTAACCATTGCCGGAGGCACAATCCTTACGCCGGATGACAGGGAGGAAGCCAGCTATATAGCTGTGGCTGCTACTTCAGGTACCTTTACCATGGGGATGAATGATGCGAAAACAGGATCCAATGGAAAGGATGTCATTGTGCAGGGCACAATTTCTTTAGGAGCTGGGGGAACTGTTAATCTGGGTCTGGGCAGCAGTAAATCCCGGTGGACAGGTGTTTCTGATAATGAAGACGAGCGTCCTGTGAATCTGTATCTGTCGGACGGAGGAATATGGGAAAACCGACAGACGGCGAAAGACCAGTATGGTTTGTTTGCAGGCAGCCGCGTGACAAAAGTGGCAGGAGGCACCACGCCGGCTAAGGCAGGTGTAATTGCCCAGAAAGACAGTAATCCCATTACTATTGATCATTACAGCGGACACACTATTCTTGTTTATGATCACGAGGCATCGTCTCCTGCAACAATGATCGGCGGAGATACGATAATTGCTAATGCGGAAGCCGGTTCCGGTATTACGATGCGTACCAACAGCAGGGGATTGGATACAAATTCTGGCAAGGCAAAAGATAAGAATTTGGTAAATGCCACCCTTAATGCACTGGCGAATAAACTGTTTTATACTGCGTATAAAAATGGAGAAACCAATCTTACGGGTAAAGTAGAAATTGCTGAAGGATTGACAACATCCGCCGTGGCAAAGAAGACAGGCAATATATCTTTCAAGAACGGGACCGGTCAGGGTGAGTACATCTATACGCCCGAAGAAGATCCGAGCGGTGACATTATTGATGCAAATGGTCCGATTACTTTCGATTATAAGAAGGATTCCAAGGTATTCGGCAGATCTGTCAGTCAGATAGGCGGAAATAGCAAGAACCTGGCTTATAACTTTGCAGGAAAGACAGTCAATATTACCACCGGCGGCAGTGATTGGGCGCCGATAGGAATGACGCCGAATGTAAAAGCGGTTATTAACGCGAAACAGTTGAACCTGAAGACACCGGAAGCCGGTATGATGGGAACTTATGGAATCTATCTGGAAGACGGAGATGATATTACTGTCAATTCCGATGTGAATATGACCGTCAACGGCGGTGCATATATGGTAGATGGTATTTTTATGGGGCATATGGGGGCGGCAGAAGCGGCAAAGACCAAACTGACCATCAATGGCAATGTCACCATGCGCGGTACCGGAAATGACCAGTCTTCCGATGATTTCTGGGGTATTAAGGGTACCGGAGAAGACGGCGGCTATCCTACCTATATGGGAAGCCGCTGGGCGCCGGAAGGAATTTATCTTGGCAAAGAAGGTGGCAGTTCCATCACGATCAACGGCAATGTAGATATGGCAGTCAAAGGGAACGGCGCGGTAACGGATGCTTATTATAAAGTCGCAGGGCAGAATTCATTGGATAATGTTCTTACCTTGAATGGCGATGTCAATATTATCACGCCGAAGAGTAGAGAACGGGGATTCCTGGCATTGGGTGCTTTTGGCGGTACTGTTAATGTGAATGTAAAGACTGAAACGGATGCCGGCGGCAAAGTCAAAGTGACCGGAGCCTCCGACCATAAAGTGAATCTGGTGGGGAATCTCTATGCATCGAAAGATGATGGAAATGGAGATAATACATACTATTTCCGTGACGGTGCCATTAATCTGGGGTTGACGACGTCTGATTCCACCTGGAGCGGTGTTGTATCGAATACGAATAAAAATACGCCTACCGGAAAATCACAGCAGGGAGATATCAACCTGTGGCTCCAGAATGGTGCGACCTGGAATCATGAAGCGGTTTCCCGCGCCGATGCCGTTTATGCGGCAGGAAATAACGGGAAAACGACGCTTCCGAGTCCGTCAAACGGATTGTACGGGGCTTATGACGGTATTTCTCATCTGACAACCCTGACCGGCGGAAAAGACGCGGATCATGCGGGGCTCATCGCTATGAAGGACAAGGCAGATGTGGAAGTCGGCACATACAGCGGTTTCAGCCGCATTTACTATAACCATGAAAATAGCACGCCAAAACAAATGATCGGCGGCGATTTCAAGGTATCCAAGGCATTGGATGGTTCCCGTATTACATTGATGACGGGGAGCAACGGATTGGATACGTCTTCAACTAAAGCGGCGGATAAGAATCTGGTCAGTGAAACTTTGAATGCTCTGGCAGGAAAGCTCTATTACTTGGCAAAGGATGGGAAACTTTCTGCCAAGGCAGCTTTGGCGGAAGGGCTGACTGCATCGGAAGCTTCTCTTGATTTGAAGAATGTGACGTTCAAGGAATCCAATGGTCAGGGGCAGTACCTCTATACACCGGCTTCGGATATTCCTGAAGAACAGACAGAAACAGCATTTACCGATACTATCACCGGCGTAAAGGCGAAGGACATGAAATATGTCAATACCGGTGTGCGTAAAGAAGACGGTACATACAAATTTACAAAGGATTCTGAAATTACTGTTGCCGCAGGCGGACCTGCAGTAAAAGTAGAAGAAGATGTCATTATCCGGGCTGATGGCAAGACGCTGAAAATGAAGACGGTGGAAGGCAGCGGTACGGTCTACGGAATCAATCAGTCTACCAAAAAGAAAGCTGAAATTACCGCGAAGAATCTGGATGTAGAAGTGACAAGCACATCCCGTGCCGAAGGCATCCATATGGCAAACAGCAATGCGGCTATCCAGCCTGAAATGACAATTAATGGAGATGTGAATCTGAAAGTAAGCGGGACGGCCAATACGCTGGGCGCTTATATCCAAGGAAACAGCAAGTTGACGGTTAATGGAAATGTGACAGCCGATGTGGACGGACACAATGGCGGCTTTAGTTATTATGGGGCAACCGGACTATACTCCACCAGTAATATGGGGCCCAATTCTATGGGAGCTGATATCACAGTCAATGGAAATGTAGACCTGAAAGGCAAAGCCCATGGTATTTTTGCCAATGCCGGCGGCAGCAAAGTGACAGTCAACGGCGGCGGCAGCATTGAAGTGGACAAGGCATCGACAAATCCCTATGCGGCTATCCGTGCAGAAGACGGTATTGTCAACATGAATGTCAAGCTTGACAGCAACGGAAATGCCGTAGGAAGCCTTGACAAGAAAGTCAATATTAAGGGAAATCTGGCGGTAACAACCGGTGCAGTTAATGCCGTGGATAAGAAAGGAACTTTGTCACAGATTAATCTGGGACTGACCACGTCGGATTCTACACTCCAAGGGGTTGTGTATAATGCATTCCCCGATGAAGGGAAGAAAGCAGGAGAGTTGACCTTCAAAGGGGAGGCCAATCTGTTCCTTGCCAACGGTGCCGCATGGATGAATGAAAAGTATGGAGATACCGGAACATCCTGGGGCGGTAAAAACTTCGAAGGCAGCCATCTGACAAGACTTGCCGGCGGAGTAAGTGCGGATAAGGCAGGACAGATCTTCCAGAAAGACACAGGAAATATCACCGTAGATAACTATAGCGGTTACACGGATGTATATTATGCGCACGAAGAAACAGCGCCGAAAACCATGATCGGCGGAGATTTCATCATACGGAAAGCGGCATCTGGCTCCGGCATATCCCTCATCACGGATAATAAGGGGCTGAATACATCTTCCAATGCATCTGCGGATAAGAATCTGGTCAGTGAAACACTGAACGCTCTTGCGAATAAACTTTTCTATAAAGCGTATGCAGACGGAGAGAATAATCTGACCGGTTTTGTAAAAATTGCAGAAGGTCTGACCAGTTCTGAAGCGGTTCTCAAAACAGGAAATATCACCTTTAAGAAAGATAACGGTCAGGGGCAGTACCTTTATGAAACCGCTTATCCGAATGAACAGGTCACGAATCCGATTAATAAGACTATAGACGGCAGTACTGCTTCTGAACAGGTATACAAGGAAGCCGGCGTTTATAAATCGGATACGGATACCTATAAGTTCACAAAGAATCCGGCTACTGTCAACGGAGATTCCGGTGCGGCTGTCGATGCAGGTGCGAAGGATATCCATGTGGACAGCGGAGAAAATACGCTGAATCTGAATGGAGGAAATACTGGCGTCGGTGTCAAAGCAGAAGGAGGAAAGACCGCTGATATTAAAGGCAATGCCAATATTACAGGCAAGACCGGTGTAGTTGCCGACGGTGCGGGAAGTAAAGTGCTTCTTTCCGGAAACTCTAATATCACTGCCGAAGGAGATGGTATCGTGGCCTCTGGCGGCGGTATTGTGGAAGCAGCAGGTATAACCAATGTAACGGCAGGAGCTGGCGGCAAAGCTGTTCGTGCGGGTGCCGGATCTTCAGTAAGCCTTCGGAACGGAAAATTGAAAGGAGATGTGGAAGCCGATAACGGTACAGTTTCCATCCATGGGGCAGAAACAGAAGGCAATGTCACTGCAGCGGCGGGCGGCAGTATCAATCTGACCGATGGCAGTGTAAGCGGTGCGGCGACAGCAGATAACGGAACGATTGAAACAGAAAATACAAATGTTGTAAATGGTGCATCTGCGCTTAACGGCGGAAAGCTTAAACTGAGAAACGGAACCGTTTCCGGTGGAATCAAGACGGATGCCGCATCTACATCTGATGTTGTTATGGATCGGGCCGGAGCGTCCTTGCAAGGCGATGTATCCGGTGAAGGTAAGACAAATGTAACTCTTTCCAATGGCGGAAGCTGGAAAGGGAGCAGCACCGGCAGCGGAGAGACAAAAGTCAAGGTAGAAAGTGACGGTATCTGGACAGGCACCAGTATGAACAGCAGTACAGATGTCGATCTGAGAGGCAAGTGGCAGCAGACCGGTGACAGTAAGGTTCGTAAGCTTGTCTCTACTAAAGGTACCCTTGACAAGACGGATTCAGTAAGCGGAACGACGGATATTGGACACTTTGGCGGGGAAATGTCTCTTATTTATGCCCATGACAAGACAAACCCGACAAAGGTACTTGGCGGCGGCACTTTCATCGCGGCAGCCGATGCCGGTTCCACAGTGGATATGATTACTGATAATGCCGGCCTGGATACAAATTCGAAAAAGGCAGCTGACAAAAACAAGGTCAGCGAAGCACTGAATGCACTGGCAGGAAAGCTGCAGTATACTGGATATCAGAATGGAGAAAGAAATCTGAAAGGTAAATTGAGAATTGCTGAAGGACTGACATCCAGCAGTGCCGCCCTGAAAACGGAAACACTGAGCTTTAAGGGAAATGGACAGGGATACCTTGATTACACACCTGCTACGGATTCGGAAATCGAAACCGGTGATTACGAAACCTCGATCATGAGCAGTACCAGGAGCGCTTTGACTTCCTCTATCCTTGTATGGCGGAATGACATGAATGATATGTATAAGCGCATGGGAGACCTCAGAATCGGTGCGGAAAGCGGTTTGTGGGCAAGAGTTTACGGCGGCCGGATCAGTTATGACGCCAATAATGCGTATATGAAGAACAGCTACTGGGCGGCTCAGGTGGGCATGGATAAGCGCTTGGCATCGGGCTGGCATGTAGGCGGCGCTTTCGGATACAATGACGGCAGCGCAACATACAGATATGGTGGAAAAGGTGATCCGAAACTGTACACATTGGCAGCCTACGCAACCAGGGTGTCGGAAGACGGACAGTATGTGGATATCGTTGCGAAAGTAGGAAAACTTTCCAATAAGTTCACTGCCTACAATAAGTACGATGCACCGGCACTCAGAAATTATGTAGAAGGCAAGTATGATACATACGGGTATGGTATCAGTGCTGAATACGGTAAAAAGATTCGTATGGGCAAAGGCTTTATAACGCCGCAGGCGGAACTGACATGGAGCCGTCTGTCATCGGACAGCTTTGCTGCAGCGGCGCCTAGTGGTGAAAGCATGCGTGTCAATCAATCATCAGTCAACAGTTTGATTGGGCGCCTGGGTGTAGTAGCCGGAGTAGAGAGTGACAAAGGCAATTTCTATGCCAAAGCAAGTCTGTTCCATGAATTTGACGGAGATGGACACATCCTGTTCAGTGAACCCGGAAAAACAGGCAAGCGTTCCTCGTTCAGCCTTAAGGATACCTGGGCAGAAATTGCACTGGGCGGCAACTACTACCTGAGTCCGAGAAGCATGATTTATGCAGATTTCACAAAGAGCTTTGGCGGAGATTACAAGGTAGACTGGAGAATCAATGCAGGAATTCGCTTCAGCTTCTGATCATGATGTCAACTTCCAAAAGGGGAATGAAACAAGATTTTGTCATGAGAACTGAATAATAAGAAGAAAAAATAAAGGACTGCTTTCCTGGGGACAGGACGGCAGTCTTTTATACTTGGGAGATAATTAGATAAGTATGCGAAACAGAGTAAGTTAACATTGTATTTGAAAAGGATTTATAAAAAATAATTAAAATTACCAATTGGAATATCATTTATTGTTGATATGTGAAAAGTAATATAGTATAATTTACAAGATGAAATTAGATAATCATTTGAAATTATGAGATACAAATAGCTGTTTCTTAATAAATAATGGTTATCCAATAATTTAATACTATATGAGAACAAAAGCTGAAGAGCTCATGTGGGGAATCCGGTGAGACTCCGGAACTGGCCCGCAACTGTATGGGGAATTGTGTCATAGTAAGTCTTTCACGGAGATATGACAGAATGAGGAACTAAGTCAGGGTGCCACTTTGTTTTCTGATTTTCTAATGACTTGCGAGGCATAAGGTTAGATGCATAAGGAAGCCGGATATGGGGAATCCGGTTCAGATTTAGAATTATGAAATCTGTGCATCTTTTTATTGTCTCGTTTTTTGTTGCGTTTAATGGAGTGGATGAAAGGGAGTGCCGGGCATGGATAATTTGAAATACTTTTTGGAGTGAATCCGGTTCATGTGACACGGGTTTCATGACCGCGGTAAGCGGTTCAGATCCGGATGGGTATGTTTTAGAAGAGGATGAATTGCCTGCTATCGGGCAAGGCCGGGATGCTAATCGAGTATCCGGCGGAGAGTTTATGTTTGAAAAATAGGGAGGAATTATGAAACGGAATAAGGTAAGTAAATTACAGATGAGGCGGCTGGCTGCCGGTGTTACAATTGCGCTGCTGGCGGGTACATGCCAGGTGATGGCAGATCAGTCTACAAATCCGATCAGTGAAAGTGAAGTATTTACTGCAGACCGTCTGGCACAGGTTGTTAATAAAAATAACATGCCTAAAGAAAGATTCAAGTCCGTCGCAGCAGGTATTTTAGGATATACGCATGATAAGGCCTCAATTAAGACAATTAATATTGATATGGCGGGTCATGACCTGACGCTCGACTTGACGAAAGTTGCTGATTTGGGGACCGATTATTCTGCATACGGGATCAAGGCGAATAATAAGACAACTATCGTGGTTGACAGCAATAAAACCAATCCGGGGAAAAACGGTACGATTACCATCAAAGCGAAAACGCTGTGGTCGCCCTCAGGAGACAGCGGCAGCAAGTATACTGCTGCACATGGTATCGCAGTGGGTAATTTTAGCCAGAGATTTAATAAAAAAGTAAGTGAAGACCTGGTGAAGACGACGATCAATGCTGATGTAGTGATTGAAGAATTGCGCGGCGGTTCTATCAAAACGACAGGCATTTCGTCTATGGACTGTTCTGATTTAGCGATTAATGGAAGATTTACAATCAAGCCGGGCGCAATTAGCCTTATGCAATGGAATCGGGGCGATCAGTCAAAAACTTATGGCATATATATGATTGGAAGCAATAATACTATTTCTATTACTTCAGCGGATATTGATGATTCAAAGAATGGGTCACTTTCTGACCTGATTAAAACGGACGAATCGCTTTGGGGCGGCAAAACAGAGAAGAATGTTCTTCGTATTGGCGGCGGTACGCTCAAAGTCAAAGAGAATCAGAAAGAACGGTATCTTATCAGCGCCGCGAAAGGATTCCGGACATTTATCAATGTGAATCAGGATGGAAGCGCAATCGGAATATCAAAAGCGGATTTGCAGGGGACGATTCGCATGGATGCTGGGTCAGAAGCTTATGTTGGTCTTACTGCCGGATCGAAATGGGTCGGCGGAACACAGGCAGATATAAAAGGAAAGGTGAATCTTTTTCTTTCAGAAGGTGGTGAATGGAACACGCTGAATGCGGGACAGGGCAGCCGTGTAACCAGGTTTGCCGGTGATGCAAAGGGCGGTGCAATTTATCAAAAAGATGCGGGACAACTTGTAATTGAAAATTACAGCGGCGCGGGAAAAATCTATTACGCCCACGAGAATGCAGGCATGGCGGCGGAAGACTACAAGGCGGGAGACACTCATATCGGATCCGCGGCAGAAGGATCACGCATTACAGTAGTTACAGATAATAAAGGAATTGTTGATACAGATAAAGACCAGGTATATAAGGCTTTAAATGCTTTGGCGGGAAAACTGTATTACGATGCTTATAAAAACGGAGAAAAGAAGCTGGCGGGACAGGCAGAGATAGCCGAAGGACTGACGGCGTCATCTAAAACATTACAAATGAGAGACCTGCTGTTCAAAAAAGAAAACGGACAGGGGTATGTAGAAGATAAACCCGTGCCGCCGGCAAATCTGGATGTAAGTGAACAGATTGTTGAAGATGGTCTGGGATCGGGGAATATGTATTGGATGAATAACGGGTATAAAAATGGTGAGGATGATGATCATCGTTATGTCCTGAAGTCCGATACCACGATCAAGGTTGATTTATCAAATCCCAAGACTCTGACATACGGGGGAAATCAAGGTGCCAATGTAGCAAATATCATATGGGGAGATCCGGATTATACAGCGGATGGCTTTATTGATATGAACGGACATAAGCTGACCTTGGTTTCTGAGGCAAATCATTTAAGGCATTATGCGTCGGGAATTTTGTCACATGGCGGTGATCTGGAAATAAAGAACGCGGCAGGTATAGATATTGACATACATGGCGATAAAAATGCAAAGAGCGGTATTTATGTCTGGGGACAGGGCAGAAATGGAGCGAGCCTCACTATATCTAATGATAATCAAGCGGAACATGCTGTGAAGATACGTAATACGGCAGCGGAAAAAGACGCAGCTATACTTGTGGACGGCAGGAGTGTAAAGGATGGCGGAAGCGCAAAGCTTGTTATAAAAGGTTTGGTAGATGTTGAGAATGATGATGTCAGCGTAATTCAGGCAAATAAGGGCGATGTGTCAATCGGCGGCGGGAAAATAATAGCCAAAGGGGATAAGGCGTCCAGTTTGAAGATAAATAATGACGGTAAAATCCAGATCAACGGCAATTTGTCGGACAGAAATGTTCTTACGGCAGGAGCAGTCAAACATGATGTACAGATAGAAGGGAATGTACTTGCTCAGAAAGGAAGATTGGGACTGGTTCTGAATACGGACGGATCCTACATAAAAGGGTTGATAGGAACAGATGCCGGAACAGCTGGTCAAACGTACATGATGCTTTCTGACGGAGCCTCCTGGTACCATGAAGGAAAAGGAGCCCGGACAGACGGCATTAAAGAAAGTAAAATCAAAAACCTTGAGGCTGATGGCGGCAACATTTACCAGAAAAATGAGAAACCGATAACCATTGAGAACTACAAGGGAAATATGAAACTGTTCTATAAGCATGAGAACGCGGGTACGAAGGCGGAAGATTACAAGTCGGGAGATGTACACATCGGATCTGCGGCAGAAGGGTCACGCATTACCGTAGTCACAGATAATAGTGGAATTACCATGACTGATGAAGCCCAGATATATGAAGTACTGAATGCTCTGGCAGGAAAACTGTATTACGATGCCTACAAGACCGGAGAAGAAAAACTGACCGGACAGGCGACAATAGCCGAAGGACTGACCTCATCATCCAAGACCTTGGAAATGAAAGACATGCTCTTCAAGAAAGAAAACGGACAGGGATATGTGCAGGGAAAACCCACGCCGCCGCCACTGGTTAATCCGGTACGCCATCAAATCGTGGAAGCGAACTATTTTGCTGAAGAAGCGCGGGATTTCTGGTCTAAAGCGGGAGTTTATGACGGAAAAGGCCACTATAAATTTGATCATGACTTGTCACTGGTAACCCATGCGGAAGATGATCCTGTAACAACGGTAAACGATAATAAGTTCGGAAATATCTACTGGAATGGTGATGTGGTCGGGGATATCGACATGACCGGACACCGGCTGGAACTGAAATCCATTACGGAGCGCCTGCCGAAGAAAAACCCCAATGCAATTACCGTCTACAGCGGTACATTAACGATCAAGAATGTCAACGGAATGTACATCGAATCCGATCCGAAGGGAAGCCTTTATGGACGAGGAATCCTGGTAGCAGGGGTACGTGGTGACGAAAGATGGAAAAGCGGAAGCGGCCATGCAAAGTTAATCATAGAAAATGATGATGATCCGGCACATGCAGTAAAAATCCGTGTAAAAGACACGGGGGAAGATTTCGGTGCTATTGAAGCGCAGAAACATAATGGAAGTGCGCTCGTAGACATTAAAGGACTTGTGGATATTGACTCCAAGATGTGGAGAGCTGTTGAGTCTCACGGAGCAAAAGTATCTATTGGAGGAGGAACGATCAGAGGAACAGATGTCGCATCCTTGGCTGCTTATACAGGCGGCTCGATACTCGTCAATGCAAAGCTGAATGATGAGAATAAGGTAGAAGCTACTTCTGCGACCCGTCCGGTAAAGATTACCGGGGATGTCAGTGCTGAAAGCGGCGGTCATGTCATGCTGGGACTGAACAATAAAGACTCCTTCTTGAAGGGTCTGGTAACCACGGATATATCGGGAATTAATCCGGATACGCAAAAATGGGGAAAGATACCCGGAAAAGTATCTATGGTGCTGGCAAATGGAGCAGTCTGGGAACACAAGCAGGTAGGAGTAGGATACTATCACAAGAAAGGCGCAGATTTCAACTACAAGAATCGCGGTAAGGGAGAATCTATTGACAGCCATGTAACAAGCCTGCGCGCGGACAAAGGCATACTGCTGCAGAATGATCCGCATAAACTGACCATCGATAAATACGAAGGGAACATGAAGCTGGTCTATGAACATGAGAACGCGGGTACGAAGGCGGAAGATTATAAGACAGGAGATGTGCACATAAAAGAAGCTGCAAAAAATTCATCAGTTACCATGATGACGGATAACAGCGGAATTACGATGACTGACGATAAGCAGGTGTACAATGCATTGAATACCCTGGCAGGCAAGCTGTACTATGATGCATACATAAAGGGGGAAAAGAACCTGAAAGGGCAGGCGACGATTGCGGAAGGGTTGACAGCATCCTCTGCGACGTTGAAGATGGCGGACATGGATTTCCGTGAAGCAAGTGGACAAGGGTATGTAAAAGAAACGAATCCTAAACCGAACCCGAATCCTAATCCGAACCCGAACCCGAATCCCAATCCCAAACCGAATCCCAATCCCAACCCGAATCCCAATCCGAAGCCTCCCATTATTTATGGAAGCAAAGAAACCCAGATGATGAAAGGCGCCAAAACAGCCATGACCTCTGCCGTCCTTCTGTGGAGAGGAAACAACAACGATCTGCAGAGAAGAATGGGAGACATAAGACTGGCCAAAGAAGAAAACGGCATCTGGGCCAGATACCTGGGCGGAAAGAACAAGATGGACAAACAGAATACCTACCTCAAACAAACCTATGACATAGCCCAGGTAGGTTACGACAAGAAAAAAGGAAACTGGACCATCGGGGCGGCCCTGGACTACGGAACAGGGAAGGACACCTATGCAAACGGGACAGGAAAAGGGAAGCTGGCAAGCCTTGCCCTGTACGGAACCATGCAGAAAGAAGACGGGCAGTACATAGACGTCATCCTGAAAGGAAGCCACATCAAGAACGACTACACCGTATACAACGAAATGAACCACCGCATGGAAGGGAAGTACAGGACAAACGGCCTGTCGCTGAGCATGGAATACGGGAAGCGGATGAAGAAAGAAAATGGCTTCTACATAGACCCGAGCATTGAACTCACCGCAGGGCACTTAGGAGGAAAAGACTATGACGCCGTAAGCGACTATGCAGGGGGGAAGAAAATGCACATCCACCAGGACGGAATAAACAGCGTGATAGGGAGAATCGGACTGGGGATAGGAAAAGAGACAGAAAGAAGCAACCTGTTTGCGAAGATAGGGCTGGCCCATGAATTCGGAGGGAAAGTGAAGAGCATCTTCAGTGCGGAAAACGAACCGACGAGCAGGACAGAAGTAGACCTGAAAGACAGCTGGGTAGACGTAGAAGTAGGAGGAAGCTGGCTGGTGAATAGGAACACCTATCTGTACGGAACCTACACGAGAAACTTTGGAGCTGACGTTTCCAGCAAGTGGAGAATAGACGCAGGCATTCGCTTCAGCTTCTGATATGGACAGAATAATCTTTTGTAAATAGACAGGAAAGCAAAATAATATCAATATTAGGAAAACAGAAGGCCTGCCGGTTTGTTATCGGCAGACCTCCTCTCTGTTTATAAAAGATGATATGGAATGTGTTTTGTCGGAATTGTGTTGCCAATCATGAAAGCGGTTTTGTGTTTTCGATTATATGAATGATCTGCTGTAAGTATGTTATGCATGTTTATGTTTTATTTTCAGTATGTACAGAAAAGAGGAGAAATAATGAGATCCAGAATAAGTAAAACTTGGCCGTGTCATTTAAAGAGAGCAGTGCTCCTGAGTCTCTTGTCGGGATTGTTTATCTTGCCTTCCCAGATAAATGCGGAAACATCGGGCGAAGAATATAAGGATCATCAGATTGCTGAAGCTGATTGGGATGGTGCGAAAGCAGAGCAGGATTTTTGGTCAGGAAAAGGCATCCGAAACGGTTCTGATTATACGTTTAACAAAAATACCATTATATCAACCGAATTGAGCAAGGGAAGTCTTGTTTTTCATAAGACAGATCCGGGTATTATGGATCAACTTTATGCTTTTGGCGCTTTGGTCTGGGGAAGCAGCAAAACCGGAACTGTCAACATGAATGGGCATGATTTGTCCCTGCGTGCAGGGAAAGGTGATTTACATAGAATCGGAGGATCTTTCCAATGGGGTGGCAGAGGATCCGCCGGGTTATTTGTGCGTAGCGGCAATCTGACGATGAAAAATCTGGGAAGTTTGTCTGTCAGCGGTGTTGATTATGGCATATATTTGTTTGCGGAACGGTCTGATGATGAAGCAGCTAATTCCAATTTATGGATTAGAAATGGAGGAAGTGCTGACCATGCGGTTAAGATACGGTCTGAGGGAAAAGGAATCTATCTTCAAAGCACTCCCGGAGCGGCTCGTCTCACCGTAGACGGAGACGTCGATATAGAAGCGCCTTCCGGTATAGTTGTTGATAGGGGTGAGGCGGCTGTCGGCGGAGGGAAAATTGACTCCAAAGGCGAAGCAGCGGTTTCTGTCAATGCTAAGAGTAAATTTTACATGAACGCAGGTGTGGACACTGAAGGGAATGTTACGGTAGCCCATTCCGAAAGAAATGTACAAGTTCTGGGGGACATACGATCAAAACAGAATTCGAGTGTTTTTATCGGGCTTGGAAATTCTCAATCTGTATTGAAAGGGTTATTTACAACAGATTTGCACACATGGCCGTATAACGAGTGGGTGCTGACAGGAAGTAAAGGATTTCTTGCATTAAAAAACGGCGCGACATGGGAACATGAAAAATATGGAACCGGCAGAGATAAAAACGGGAGAATAGATGTCGGAGACAGTCATTTGACGCGTTTAAATGCTGATGGCGGGGTTATTATTCAGAAAGATAAGCGTAAGATACAAATAGATGATTTCCGCGGAAATGCGAAACTGATATATGATCACCAGAATGATGGAACGAAAATTGAAGATTATACAGCCGGGGATTTTATCATTGATAAGGCAGGGCAGAATTCTTTTCTGACCGTTGTTACGAGCAATAGCGGTTTGGATATGGGGAATAAGGAAAAAGTCTCTCAGGCTTTGAATGCTCTTGCGGGGAAGGTGTATTATTCCAGTTATGTCACAGATGAGCGTAATTTGAAAGGGAAGGCGGTCATAGCGGAAGGATTGACAGCTTCATCAGCGGAACTTGGATTTGGCAATATTACTTTTACTCAAGATAAGGGGCAGGGTACCGTAAAGAGTGAAGATGTAAAAATTACCGCTCAGCCGGCAGCCGAACTGAGTCCGATTACAGGGGATGCAGGCAAAGATAAGTACTATGCGGAAAAGAAAATACGCCAGGCAGACGGAACCTATCTCTTCAAAGAAGACGCCGACCTGCAGATGACCGACGGACAACCGATGGTCAGAAGTGAAAAGCCGGTAGTCATTAAAGCGGAAGGGAAGAGACTGGCATTTACCTCTGCCGGAGATCAGAACGGTACCGTTTCCACCGTGCAGCAGAGTTCTAAAGACAGTCTCAGCATAACGGCCAAAGAATTGGTGGTGAAAGCGGGAAATAAGAGAGGCCGTTCCGAAGGTATCCACCTTCAAAACGGAAACAAACAGAATGCTTATAAAACAGACATCACCGGAGACGTAACCATACAGTCAAAAGGCAAAGGCTATGCATTAGGTGCCTATGTGGCAGGAAATTCCAGCCTGGATATCCATGGGAACATGACCATTAAAGAAGAAGGCGGAACATGGGGCGTAGAGAATACAGCCAATCCGGGAGGCGCCTATGCCCATTACAGCACAGCCGGACTCTATGCGGGATCCAATTATGCCATCCAAAAAGGAGGCCGTATCACCGTTGACGGCGATGTGGACCTGAAAGTAAAAGGAACAGGCATCCTGGCCAATGGAGGCGGCTCAACCGTCGTGGTCAAAGGAGGCGGCACCGTTTCCATCGAGAACAATGATGATGCAGCGCACTATGCACTGGCGGCGGAAAGCGGAAAAATAGATTTCAATGTAGATGAAGACGAGATAGAAGCAGGGACAAAGAAAGTAACCATTGAAGGGAATGTAGGAGTCCTTAACGGAGCCGTAAATCCGTCCGAACCGCAGAAATACAGCCAGATATACCTCGGGCTGGGGACAGGAGATTCCCTGTGGAGAGGTCTGGCCGTTGACACCCACACCAAACAGAACAATGCGGACGGATTCGAAGGACAACTGAGCCTGTTTATGAAAAACGGTGCGACTTGGATCAATGAAGCCTATGGAATGACACCGGAAGGATTCAAAGGAAGCAAAGTATACTACCTCCAGGGAGGGAAGAGCAAAGAAGAAGCAGGAGTTATATTCCAGAAAGACGAAAACCCGATCCGTATCGAGAACTATGCGGGGAACATGAAACTGATCTATGCGCATGAGAATGCAGGGACAAAGGCAGAAGACTACAAGGCAGGAGACACCCATATCGCCAATGCGACTGAAAACTCATGGATCACCATGGTCACAGACAGAAACAACATCAATACGGACAATGAAGACCAGGTATATGAAGTACTGAATACCCTGGCGGGGAAACTTTATTATGAAGCATATACAAGAGACGAGAAAGATCTGAGAGGGGAAGCGGCGATTGCCGAAGGTCTGACGGCATCATCCCAGACAGTAAAAATGAAAGACCTCCTGTTCAAGAAAGAAAACGGACAGGGATATGTGAAATCCCCGGATACAGGTACCATCAATGAACTGAATCATCAAATTGTTGAGGGGGTTCTGAAAGGCGGACGGTTTGTTGAGTATTGGAAGAGTAAAGGGATTACTTCAGGCGACAGGAATTATTTATTCAATAAAGATGTGGTTCTTACTGTAGAGGGAACTGATTCTTCTACAGAAGTGCACATGAACAAAGGATTTGCGCCTATTATGTGGACCGGGGACGGACAAGGCGTGATTGATATGAATCATCATGCGTTGAAGCTGGTCGCTCTTAAAGGAACCCAGGTAAAATTCCCGCATGGTATTTTGATGCACAGTGGAACTCTTACTATTAAAAATACAAAGGGGATAGATATATCTGCAGAAGACGGTTTGGAACAAAGGGGAATCGTCGTGCATGGGCAGACCAGTATGGGAGCCGGATATTTCGGAAGCGGAAAGGCTAAACTGGTCATTGAAAATAAAAATATGGCGGAAGACACTTTAAAGATACGGACAACAGGAAAGTTTGAGCATTATCCGTTGATTGAAGCTAAAGCAGAAGTTGACGGGACCGCCAAGATTGATATCAAAGGCCGTGTCGATCTGGAAAATAAAGGCAATGATACATCTCGTGTTATCCGTGCTACGGAAGGACAGATATCTATCGGAAGCGGCAGAATTGTGACTGATGCGTCTGATTCCATTATGGCGGAATCATGGTCTGACGATAAGAAACGGGAAGCAGCGGAAGTATTGGTCAATAGCACCTTAGAATCATCCGGTGCTGAAGGAAATATGGCCAAACCATTGGATGAAAATAATATTGTGGAAATCAAGGGCAATATTATTTCTACGCAGCATGCCAGAACCGGGGTTTCACTTACGAATAAAGAGTCTAAACTTACAGGTCTTGTAAGCGGTACTACATGGAGAGGAATTGGTGAAAATTATGTGACCTTGAAAAACAGTGCGGTTTGGGAAAACAGGAATAATTCCTCTTCTGCAGGCGGCGGAGCATCCGCCAATACATTGGGTAGCCACGTAGAATTCTTGCAGGGGGGGGATGCCGTATCCGGAGCAGGTACTATTTATCAGCAGGATGCGCATGATATCCACGTAAAGAATTACAGAGGGCATACGACCGTAATTTATGAACATGACGCTACGGTGCCGACAAATCCGAACGAAGGCCTCGCGATGAAGGGCGGCGATTTCAAGATTGCCAAAGCAGCAGCCAATTCCGGCATTACCTTAAGGACGGATAATACCGGTTTGAATACTTCATCCACCAAAGCGGAGGATAAGAATCTGGTAAGCGGTACCTTGAACAAATTGGCAAACAAGCTATACTACGAAGCCTATGCAAAAGGTGAGAATAACCTGACAGGGAAAGTAGAAATTGCCGAAGGTCTCACTGCGCAGTCTGCCAGCATGAGAGTAGAGGACATCACCTATAAAAAAGAGACAGGACAGGGGCAGTACCTCTATACCCCAGCAGTTGATCCAAAGATTCCAAAGACTATTATTAAACATGGGCAGGGATATACAGTAGGATACTTTTTAAAAAATGACAAAAAGGAGACATGGAATGAAGATGTGGTTGTTGATGTCTCCGGCTCCGGTGTTGCAAATGGAAAAGAAAATAATAATGTGACAGGGATATACCTGTTGGATGGAGGACAGGTGACAGTTAACGGAAATCTGAAACTGACGCTAAGAAATGCTGTGCCTGCCACCAGAGGGGCGTCTTTAGGGGCAGATGTCGCCCATTATTATATGAGCGGGATTTATGCCGGTTATGGCGGAAAAACGGGTGATGGAAGCCATGGAGACTCGAAATTTACAGTTAACGGCAATGTAGATATGGACGTTACCGGAGTTGCTCTTCAGGCAAACAAGGATGGATTTATTACGGTTCGCGGCGGAAAGATCAAAACCCATGAAATTAAGACATCCGAAACATATGCAATGCTTGCTGAAGAAGGTTCGGTATTTATGAATACCGGTACTAATGGAAATGAGCCGGGTATGGAAGATGTAGAAGTTTATGGTAATCTTGGTGTTATCAACAAAAACTACGGCTATGACCCCAATCCGGGAAACCATGCTTCTCTTGTTTCTATTGCACTCACTACAAGTAAGTCTAAACTGACTGGCGGCGTGCTGAATGAATTTGCTGAAAATGGAAATAATCCGCATCAGTCAGGTATAGATATTTATTTGAAGAACGGTGGCCTATGGGAAAACCGATGGATTGGCACGGAGCGTGCTGCAGCAGTGCAGAAAAGAGAGAATAAAGATTCATATCTTTATACGGGGAGCAAGGTAAGAAAATTGATTGGCGGAGCTTCGGAAGCAGAGCGGGGAATCATCCATCAAAAAGAAAACAAGCCTATTACGGTTGAAAATTATAACGGATATGAAATGGTATATTATGACCACAGCTCTGATGGAAATATTATCGGGGGAGATTTTGTGGTAAAACATGCCGGTGAAGGCTCGCATATTACTCTCCGTACAGATAACAAAGGTCTCAATACTTCATCCACAAAAGCAGCGGATAAAAACCTTGTGAGTGCTACACTGAACAAACTGGCAAGCAAACTGTACTATAGTGCCTATAAAGATGGAGAAAGAAATCTTACCGGAAAAGTGGAGATTGCCGAAGGGCTGACAGCACCGTCCGCGAGCAGAGAAGGAAAAATCACCTACAAAGATGCGGACGGGCAGGGCCAGTACATTTATACTCCGGCAGTTGATCCGACTCCTCCTCCGGAAGGACAGACCGGAACGGTGTTTAATAAAGGTGTTATTAATGGTCAATTTGCTTTTGCGTCATCAAGTGATTTTGTTAAATATAAAGTCTGGCACAGTGATACAAAGACATATGATTTTACGAAAGACAGTATATTGAATGTGAAATCTATTACTGGTGAAAAAGATAAAATCACTGTCAATGCACCGGGGGTGACACTTACCCTGAATTCCAAGGATCAGTATGGGATACAGAGTTATTGCGGACGTGGATATAAAGCTGATAATAATTATAAAAAGGTTCATGATGTTAATATTACCGCAAAAAAATTAATACTCAATGTTGACCAGCTGAAGTCCAAAGCCAGCGGCAAAGACACGTTTGGTATTATTTCCGGTTCTTCTCCGGGAAAAACTGTCACTGTTAATGGTGATGTCGATATTCATGTCACAAATAAATATTACAAGGAACCTGATGCAACCGGAGAGGCGGAACCGACTTTTACCAATGGGATTGCCACTGTCCATCATGGACGTGTAGTGATCAATGGTAATGTCAATATGGAAGTAAAAGTACCGGGGCAGGAGGCGTTAAAAGATGCTTCTTTCCTGAACCATTATTTTGTCAATGGTATTTTCTCAGGTTTAAATTATGACAAGGATCAGCCGGGCAGCAGTATCACCATCAGTGGAGATGCCAATATTTCCACTGACGGAACAGGCATACATGCCGGCGCACGTTCGACAATTACCATCGGCGGCGGTGGGACGATCCGGACAGAAAAGCATAAAAATATATCCCATTTTGCTCTTAATGCGGAAGAAGGGATTATTAACATGAATGCCAAACTCAATCAAGCGGGAGAAATGATTGGAGCAGGAAATCGTACAACAAAAGTGTATGGGAACATCGGCATTATAGACCGGGAAGAAAGTGCCAATATCAGCGGTTCCAGACCGACAGTTATCAATTTGGGATTGACAACATCTGACTCTGTCCTGCATGGTGTCGTTTTGGATGATTTTAAAGAACACAATAAAAACGAACCGGATAAGAAAAACATTCGTGAACGTACAGGATTATCCATGTATCTGCAAAATGGCGCTTCCTGGCATAATGAGGTCTGGGGAACCATGGTACCGTCAGAGCCGTGGCGTGGTGTTTCTCATTCCTTTACGGGCAGCAAACTGCGTTCTATTGTAGGAGGTAAGAATGCAGATCAGGCCGGTGTGATTTTCCAGGAAAATGAAAAGCCCATTACGGTAGAAAATTATTCCGGATATGTGAAAGTGCTCTATCAGCATGATAAATTACATCCTTCCAAGATAAAAGGCGGCGATTTTATTGTTCGGAAAGCGGCAGCGGGAAGTGGTATTACTCTTCGTACAGACAATACTGGGCTGAATACCTCTTCGGGCAAAGCGGCCGACAAGAATCTGGTGAGCGAGACACTGAACGCACTGGCAGGAAAACTGTACTACGAAGCCTACAAAAACGGAGAAAAGAACCTGGCAGGGACGGTAGAAATTGCAGAAGGCCTCACGGCCCAATCAGCAACAAAGAGACTGGAAACCATGACCTATAAAGCAGGAACAGGACAAGGCCAGTACCTCTATACCCCGGCAACAGAAGATAATCCGAACCCGAATCCGAATCCGAATCCGAATCCGAATCCCAATCCCAACCCGAACCCCAAACCGAAGCCTCCCATTATTTATGGAAGCAAAGAAACCCAGATGATGAAAGGCGCCAAAACAGCCATGACCTCTGCCGTCCTTCTGTGGAGAGGAAACAACAACGATCTGCAGAGAAGAATGGGAGACATAAGACTGGCCAAAGAAGAAAACGGCATCTGGGCCAGATACCTGGGCGGAAAGAACAAGATGGACAAACAGAATACCTACCTCAAACAAACCTATGACATAGCCCAGGTAGGTTACGACAAGAAAAAAGGAAACTGGACCATCGGGGCGGCCCTGGACTACGGAACAGGGAAGGACACCTATGCAAACGGGACAGGAAAAGGGAAGCTGGCAAGCCTTGCCCTGTACGGAACCATGCAGAAAGAAGACGGGCAGTACATAGACGTCATCCTGAAAGGAAGCCACATCAAGAACGACTACACCGTATACAACGAAATGAACCACCGCATGGAAGGGAAGTACAGGACAAACGGCCTGTCGCTGAGCATGGAATACGGGAAGCGGATGAAGAAAGAAAATGGCTTCTACATAGACCCGAGCATTGAACTCACCGCAGGGCACTTAGGAGGAAAAGACTATGACGCCGTAAGCGACTATGCAGGGGGGAAGAAAATGCACATCCACCAGGACGGAATAAACAGCGTGATAGGGAGAATCGGACTGGGGATAGGAAAAGAGACAGAAAGAAGCAACCTGTTTGCGAAGATAGGGCTGGCCCATGAATTCGGAGGGAAAGTGAAGAGCATCTTCAGTGCGGAAAACGAACCGACGAGCAGGACAGAAGTAGACCTGAAAGACAGCTGGGTAGACGTAGAAGTAGGAGGAAGCTGGCTGGTGAACAGGAACACCTATCTGTACGGAACCTACACGAGAAACTTTGGAGCTGATGTTTCCAGCAAGTGGAGAATAGACGCAGGCATCCGCTTCAGCTTCTGAGGATGATGAATGCTTCCAAAAAGGGAATAGAAGAAAGCTTTGCTATGAGAACTGAATAAGAAGAAACGAAAGGACCGCCTTTCCGGGTATGGGAAGGCAGTCCTTTTCAGTTTATCTTTTTCTCCATCACGGTAATAGATCCTTCGCTTGCGTTCAGGATGACGTCTTTCGTTTCTCGTCATTATAACGCTTAACGTTTTCTGTTATTATGACGGCTTCCGTACCCCGTCATTAGAACGGAGGCAAGAATGCTGTGTGAGAAAGCAGGTAAACGGCAACATGACATTAAGTGAAGAATCTATTATTCTGATGACGCCTTACCGGCTTCCTCATCACGGTAATAGATCCTTCACCGACGCTACGGATGACGTCTTACCGTCCGCCGTCATTCTGAGCAGGGGTAAGAATATCTTGTGAGAAAGATGGGAAGCAGCAATATGACACTGAGCGAAGAATCTATTTACTTTTATGACATCTTACCGGCTTCAGTGTGATGGTAATGGATTCTTTGCTGGCCTTCCGGATGACGTTTTGACATGAGTGACACTTTACCGGTAGGCAAAAAGCGGTCGGAATCCCGGCAGGGATTTATCGTCCCTTGGCATCCAAGATGAAAGAAAGTTTAAAAATAATGAAAATAAAATTACCATAAGAGGAAAAGAAAAAGTAAAAATAATTTGCAAATGGTATATGCCTTATGATAATATAATAATATCTGAACAACCTTTGTTTAGAATAATTTCAGAGAGAAGACAAAGTCGAAAGGCTTTTGTGGAGAATCCGGTGGAAATCCGGAACTGTTTTACAGCCGTGAAGGGTGAGAGTCCCCAGTCGGATACCGCTTGTTTTCAATTTTCTAATGACCTGCAGGATAGGGGGCAGTAGATACTTGTACATTCGGTAACTGTCTGGCTTGTCCCGCAGATTTTTATTTATCCCAAATGCCGGCAGGATAGTAAATAATCAGCAAATGTATTTAAAAATCGGAGAGATCATTCATGATCAAACTAAAGGATGAGATTAAACGGGTGGAAGCGGTAAAAGGCAATGTTGTTCCTGTCAGCAAACAGTTATATCTGAATTTACTGAAAGAAATCAAATTATTGCGTTTTAAAGCCCATATGGCAAATGACTGGAATCTTCCTTTGAAAGAAAAAGAAAAAGTGTACAGGGATATCACAGAATTATTGTTTGAGTTCTGGCGTGACCAGAGAAATGGAGCGTACAAAATGGCGGAGAATAAGAATACGGTAAAAGCGGAAACAGCAGTGCCGGAAGTAAAGGTGGGGATTGAAAAGGTAGCTTTGTTTAAGAAGCATCTGGAAGATGCGAAAATCAGCGGGTTCGGTATTCAGGATTTTAAGGATGACGTGCATTCCCAGGCTTTCCGCAGTAACCTTCCTGTAGCCGGACAGAACCTTCCTTTCATGATTTTGTTTGATGACAGTGTTTACACGATCATCCAGGTACAGGTGGCGGCAGCGATTGTAACAAAAGAGAAAAAGGCGACCGTTTGTGAAGAGCTGAATGCGTTGAATGACCAGTACCGTATGCTGAAATACAGTGTGGATGAAGCCGGCAACGTGCTGCTGACCTGCTGTATCCCTGCGGGGCTTGATCATTTTGATGCGCCGCTCGTTGTGGCGATCCTGAACCAGATCCAGGGGCATTTAAATGCGGTGTATCCGACAATTATGGAAAAGCTCTGGAAGAAATAAAGAGTGAAAGAGACGTGTATTTTATTTTGGAAAAGAGGTTTACATATGAAAAAGATTCTTATTTCTATGATGATGGCAGCTGCTTCTCTTGGAATGATGGCGCAGGCTGACGCAGCGTCCGGTTATGTCAATGTGGAGGATGTCCTATCTTCCACGCCGGCTTTTATGCAGGCAGGGAAGACTGTGGTTTCTGAACAGCAGAAATTACAGAATCAGTTCAATGAACAATCTAAAAATATGTCAGATAAGGATAAACAGGCACTCGGACAGAAACTGAACCAGCAGCTGGCACAAAAGGAAAATGAAGTCATGGCTCCCATCCAGGCAAAATTCCGGGCGGCTGTGGAGAAAGCGGCTAAAGATAAAGGCGTAGATATGGTCATCAATGCAAGAGACGTTATTTATGGCGGTATCGATCTGACAGATGCTGTAAAAGCAAATATGAAATAATGACAGAACGATAAAAGAGTATCCGGCGGGATTGCTTCCCCGGGATACTCTTTTTGCATTTTTTAAGAATCAATAACATTGGATGGGGGTTAAATAAATCCACAAAAAGTTACAAAATAAAATTGAATATGTAAAAATTCTATGATAGAATTCAATTAGCTGATAATTAAAAAACAAGATAACGGAATCTAATAACGGGGAATCCGGTGAAAAGCCGGAGCTGTCTCGCAACTGTAAGGGAAGTCGGCCTGCTGTGGTCCTTTCACAGAGGGGCAGGCAGACAATGAACCGAGCCAGGGTGCCGTTTGATTTCATCATCAAAAGACTCGCGAGGCATGAGCCGGATGGGAGATGGGAAAAAATTTTCTCATTTCAGTTTGGCTGTGCCTTTTTGTTATGAGTAAATACGGTGGCAATGAATGGAGATGAAGCGCAATGGAAAAAAGTAGATAAAGACCCTGCGAGAATGGGTTTATGGGAGTTTTGCAGGTCTGTATAGTGTCTTATATGGGATGGAAACGGGCAGTTGCCGGGGGAAGTTTTCGGTCATGAAAGAGACACTGACATTTAGAGAGAGGAGTTTATGATGAAAAGGGAAAAGAATCTGCATTTTTTGGGGATGGCAGTCATGATTGCCGTAAGTATGCCTGCCTCTTGGCTGGCTGTACGGGCGGCGGAGATACCGGCCGCGCCGGCAGAAGATGACATGGCTTTCCGGATGGCGGGGGTCACCGTCGAGGCGAAGCGCCCCGATTGGGAATCCAAACTGTCACCCGGTACCGTTACGGTCATCCGTCCGGAAGAATTTAAAGGGGAGCAAAAAGATCTCGCGGACTTTCTGAAAATGGTTCCCGGTGTCCATGTGCGCGAAGTGAACGGCAAGGGACAGTATACGGTCGTCACCGTGCGCGGCTCCACGGCGGCCCAGGTCGGTATATTCGTGGACGGTATCCTGACCAATCTGGGGGGAGATGCTGCCGTGGATATCTCCACTATTCCGGTAAAGAATGTGGAGCGTATCGAAGTATACCGCGGCTATATCCCTGCCCGTTTCGGGGGAACCTTCATCGGGGGCGTTGTGAATATCGTGACCAAGAGACCGACAAAGGCTGATATCTCAGCGGAAATCGGGAAATCATCCTTCGGGGGCAAAAGCGCCTCGCTCGAAGTGATGTCGCCGCTGGGGAACGGAAGCCTCATGGTGGGGCTTAATCATGAAACGGCCAAAGGCGACTTCCCTTATAAAAATTACGTCATGAATTCCAAAGAATCCAAGAAAGAAGCAAAGTATGAGATGCTAAGTTACGGAATAGAATTAGATGAGTATGAAAAATACGGGGATAAGAAGGTATGGCTTATACGTACATTAAGGAATTACTCTACTCATCTTTCCGATGAAACGAGAAATAAATATAAGGCGGGGAATGTTGAGGACTGGATGGCGTTTGCCAGCAGCGGCGCCTTGGCAGAGGAAATCTACCAATATCATATGGACCAGGCAAGGCAGAAACTGGATTGGACATGGAAAAACGAGTATGCGGAGCTGGTTCCGCAGGAAGCGGCAAAAGATTATTTTTATACACATGAAGCGACAGGTAATTTTAAGGAACTGTGGGATCGATATGAACGGAAGTTAAAAAAGTATATACAAGCAGGCAATACGAATGGTATAGAAAGGATTCAGCAAAGGAAAAAAGAGTTAGTAATTCGCTATTTAAAGGAATCTTGGAATAATAAGGATTCATATTTTTATGAGCCGGAAAATGCCGATGTGAAAGCGGCCGTGGACGGTACGATTGAGAGTAAGAACAGTGTTGTTCTTGACGAGGCGGATCGGCTTGGGAAGTATAATGCGCAATGGTTGTCACAGGGGAAGTATGTCGACCCGGAACAGTCTGAGGAGTATACAAAAATCGTGGAAAGGCACGAATATGTAAAAAAGAGGATGGACAAGCTCAGGTCCCTGCCGGAAAACCGGCACAGGAGATGGAATGACCGGAAGAATACGAGCGCCATCGTGAAGTGGCAGAATGACGAGTGGATGGTGAAGGGCAGCTGGAACCGCATCAAGCGCCATCTGCCGGACAGCCTGTGGGCAGGATACAGCAATACCACACTGAACGCGTCGCTCGGGTTCGGTGTGGACTGGCTGGATGACGCCTTTTATGCGGAAGGGAAGCGGCAGCGCCTTTACACGAACGAACTGATGGTGGAGAACCGCCATCATAACGGCCGCCTGGAATGGGGCTGGACGGCGGATTTCCAGAAACAGAAGAAATACTATGACGTGGAACATATGTATCACTTAAATGAGAACCAGGTCTATTGGGAAAACGTCCCTTTCCGCAAATGGAGCCGGTTTATTTCCCGCAAGTATAATTTCCTCCTCGACGGCACCTACCAGTTGGGGAACAGACAGCTCCTCGAATTCCAGACCAATTACTCCCATGAGCGGATGCACGTGAACGGATCCCTGATGGATAAAGTGCTCGGCGATTCCGATTATTCCACGCTTCTGGGCGCCATACGGAACCGGTATGACCAGAATATATGGAATATCCAGATCCAGGACACCATCACGCTGGATAAAAAAGGCACCTGGTTCCTGACCCCCGCCTGGCGGTATAACCGGTCGGTCATCGTGGGCTACAGCGACGGGAAACGCTTCGCCGATACGGCATGGCGGTGGTTCCACTGGATCACGCCGCGGGACAGGCAGCAGGACGGGAAAGGCACCTGGCAGCTGGCGCTCAAAAAACAGGTGAATGACAATCTTACCTTGCGCATGACAGGGGGAACCTATTTCCGCCTCCTCAATATGTATGAAATTGCCGGGGACGGGGCAGGCATCCTGCCGGTTCCCGCTAACAAGAGGGGAACCGCTTCCAAGTTCCCCCAGCCGGAGTACGGGACCCAGTTCGATTTCAGTACGCTGTGGAACGGGAAATTCCTCCATTCCGACGCTTATGCCACGCTGACCTACTTCTGGCGCCATGCGAACCGGATGCTCTACCTGTACCGGGCGGGGCCCGACTGGGCATCCTACTTCAATGACCAGAAAGGGCACATACACGGATTTGAACTGCAGACAGGGCTGAAGTGGGGCCATTTCAGCCTGGATCTGGAAGGCGCCTATACGAAAATCAAGGCGTTCCGGCGGCAGAATAAAGAGTGGGCGCTGGGGGATGCGGTGTACCGGGAAGTATATCCGACCTTCCAGCCGGAATGGGAAGGGAATCTGCGGTTCTCCTGGTTCCCGAATCCCCGGTTCACCCTGTTTGGCGAGTGGCACTATACCTCAAGTTACTATACGATCAATGAGTATAAATACAATAAACTGGGGGACGAAACGGATGACGGGGTCCCGTATCCCTCGCTGAGTGTCATCAATGCGGGCGTCAAGGTGAAGCCGGGCAAGGCATGGCAGATCGCCTTCGGCTGCAATGATATCTTCAACCGGGCGTCGAAGCAGAAAGGATGGGTCTGCCTCGGCACGAACTCTTACGGATACCTGAATGTGGAGTATCCCATCCAGGGACGGACGTGGTACGGCACGGTCCGCTATGAGTTCTGATATCGGTCCGTTTTACAGATCCGGACATCCGGATTTGTGTATATTATAAAAGGAGGCATATATGCGTACCAAAGGTAAATCCAAAACGGCTGCCATGATGGCGGCGGCAGTGCTTTGTGGAGGCGTGGCGGCAGAGGCGGCCAATCTGGTGGTGACAGCGCCGTCCAACTATGCCCAAAGCGTGATGGGGGTGGTCCGGGGCTCCCGTGTGAAAACTGACATCTGGGGCATCGGGAAAGATCTGCGGACGGATCTGAACGGGGATCCCGGCCTGTTCCATCTCCATGTGAACGGGGACAGCAAGATATTCCTGCGCCAGTATACGTACAGTTCGACGGATCTGAGATCCAATGAACTTCTGGACGCGGAAAATAACCAGTGGTCAGCCCCGGAAAGCACGGGAACAATTTCCACGACGGTGAATACCCACGCCGCGGCGTCCTGGGGGAATTACCTCATCGTCACCGGCTATGACCTGGGGAATGTGAGTGTCTGCGATATTTCAGGAAGCGCGATTGCGCCGCTTCAAAACGGGACCCACAGTTTATTAAACGAAATCAACGGGATTCTGGGAGCGCAGTCCGCGTACGGCGCGGCCGCCCAGGCCCACGGGGAAGGCCTGCTGGTGAAAGGGGACAATCTGTATGCCCTTGCCAGCATCAATAAGGAAGGGGGCTACCAGAATTATGACGAAGGCTGGCTCATCCGCTACCGGATCGGGCAGGACGGTTCGCTGGAGCGCAAGGACTACACGAGGGTAGGCAAGAATACCGATGAAGCGCGGCTCAATCTGTACAATGACCATATCCTGGTCTCCGCCATCGGCGGGTATCAGAATTACGGCTTCGGCAACGGGGACACCTGCATTACGGCAGCCACTCTGTCGGATGATGGCGGGCTGAGCACGGGGAATACGAGGAATATCACGCTGCCGAATACCTTTACAAATGAACAGGGCGCAAAAGATTTTCGTGATCTGAAAGTGCTGCCCGACGGTACGGCTTATGTGATGCGGTATAACCTGGGAGGCGCCGGCGGCGTCGAGATGGACGTTTATCAGACCACGGTGTCCAACCTCATGTCGGAGAATCCCGTCAGCTGGGGCAACCCCGTTTCCAGCGGCACTTATGACGGGTGGTTCGGCAAGCTGAATGCGGAATACCATACGCACCGCCTCTGGGTGGAAGCCGGGCAGAACCTCCTGGTCTATAAGGATGGGGACACCACGCCCCAGTCCTGGAGGGCGACGGACTTTTCCAACAACAGCGGCATGTTCCAGTTTAACTTCATGGCGATGCTCCAGCCGGATAAGGTGAAAGGGGCATTGGCAAGCCTGTCCGCCGCGCGGGCGGAGGGACTGACCGCCCGTTCCTTGACGGCGGTGCGGACCGCCAATCCGGATGCGGTCATGCGTACGCCTGGTTATGAAACACAGATTACAGGAACTGGAGATGATGAGGATTTCGAAACAGACGATAATTTAAATTATACTTTTGATGCAGACGCGGTCATCCAGCCGGTGGTAACAAATACTCATTATAAGACGGGAGACCGGGTGACGAATGTCCTTGCCGCCGTAGATGCCCATGAAGGAAATGATGTGATTATCCATGCCGGCACGCATGCCCTGCAGCTCCAGTCCGCCCATACCATTGGAAGCCCTGCGGGAATCTATGCGGGAAGCGGAAAGAATGTCACCATTACCGCGGGAAAGGTCAATGTCATTACGGCCGGGCTTCCGGGCGGCAATTCCATAACCAATGCCATCTGGCTTGACGCACCGAAAACCGGCTCCGGACGGATTACCATCCATGCGCCGGTGAATATCGCCATGACAGGCGGTCTGGGCGGGAACGGCATTGCTATCCAGAAGACGAACCGCTGGGGCGAATCCAGCTATGAGGCGGCCGCTTCTTCCAAGATCATTATCAACGGCAATGTGAATATCAGAGGCGCTGATAATACGGTCTGGGGCATTCCCGTAAATTATGAAAATGTATATTCCCGTTTCAATAACGCGGGTATCCTTGCCGCTGTAAATAACAGTGAGGTACAGGTTAACGGAAACATAAACTTTGATGTCTACGGCAACGGGATCACTGTCAATGCGGCAGGAAGCAAAGTGTCTGTCGGCGGTGGGCAGATAACGGTGCCTTCCGGCATGAATTACGGCTACTACACGCTCGGCGCTTATCAGGGTACGATTAATATGAATACCGGCATTGGAGGGAATACGCCGGGGACGGCAGATGTCAATCTCAACGGCGATATTTTCGTCCTTCCCACAGGAACTGTCAATGCGGCCTTTACCACAGCCAATTCCCGGCTTCACGGCATTGTGGATAACGGCGGTACGGTGAACATGTGGCTCCGAAACGGCGCGACGTGGACGAATGAGGCGAGAAATACACGCTATGGAGAAGATAATGAAGATACGGGCAGCAACGGCGCAAGCCGTATTACCCATTTCTATGGCGGAGACACGGCAGCCGGCGCCGGCATCATTAACCAGAAGTCCGATAAAGCAATTACCATAGATCATTACAGCGGAAATACGACAGTCAATTTCGGTACGCTGACCCAAAATGGAGACGGCGTGACGATCAGCGCGGCGGCTGCCAATTCCGGGATCACGATGAGCGGCGACAGGGGCGGCCTGAGCGAAACGGAAGCGATGGGAAGGCTTGCCGGCAAACTGACGTATACGGCGTATACAAACGGGGAACGAAACCTGAACGGCACGGTGAAACTGAATGAAGGACTGACTGCACGGTCTGTTGCCAGAACGGGAAAAATTAATTTTAACAGCGCCACAGGAAAGGGAAGTCTCGGTGAACTTTTCCGGGGTTCCCTCATAATGAAAATGATGGCGGCTCCGTCCGCATCCGTTACATCTGGCGTAAGTGCCGCAGGCGGACTGATACCGACATCTCTTCCCGGCGGTGTGGCCTATATCCTCGGAGACAGGGAAACAATGATGATGCGCGGAGCCAAGTCGGCGATGACGACTTCCATGCTGTCCTGGCGTTCCGGTATGACGGATATGAATCAGCGCCTCGGTGATCTCCGCCTCGGCGCGTCAAGCGGCATGTGGGCGAGAACCTATGGCGGCAAAGTGAAGTATGATAAAGATAAAACCAATTTATCCAACAGTTTCTGGGGCGCGCAGGTCGGGGCGGATCATAAACTGGCATCCGGCTGGCACATCGGCGGAGCCTTTGATTATAATGACGGCAATGCGAAGTATGACTTTGGCGGAAAAGGAGATCCGAAGCTTTATGTAGGAAGCGTCTATGGAACCAAGGTCTTTGATGACGGACAGTATGTGGATATTGTCGGCAAGATCGGCCGTGCTGAGAACGATTACACTGTTTACAATGCGGATGGACGCAAACTCGATGGCGATTATCATGCCACCGGATACGGATTGTCCGTGGAATACGGGAAACGTTTCGGCACTGCCACGGGTTATGTTGAACCCCAGATCCAACTGCTTTTCTCCAGGCTGGGCAGCGCGGATTATGATGCGGCCAGCGATTTTGACGGAGATAAGAAAATGCATGTCCATCAGGACAGCATGAGCAGCTTCATCGGCCGTTTGGGCATCGCAGCCGGAAGGGCAACAGAAAAAGGCAGCTTGTATGCCAAAGCAAGCATTCTTCATGAATTTAAAGGGGATACGGCTGCCACTTTCAGCGCAGAAGGAGAAGATACGTCCCGTGTGGAACAGGATTTCGGCGATACGTGGGCAGAATTGACTCTCGGAGGCGTTTACCGGCTGAACGGGAGCAACCTTTTCTATGCGAATGTGACAAGAGGTTTTGGCGGCGATTATAAAGTGGAATGGAAAGTCAATGCGGGTCTGCGTTTTGCTTTCTGATCGGCGAAAATGGTTTTGGGCGGTAGGTATGCTGTGCATGTCCCTTTCATGGAATGGCGTACAAGCGGAAGATTCCGTGAAGGGACAGCCGGTGCCCATTCTGGAAATGGGGGTAAAGCCGAAAGCCACGCCGCAGGAATTGGAGCAGCTGCGCTGGATGGAGATATTTGCCAATGATATTGCGCTTTACCGTTTTGATATACAATCCGTCGGACAGAATGAAGCGGATCCCAACGAGGTGCGGATGACGGTTCAGGCGATATATACAGATAAAAAAATCCTGAATCAGATGAAGACCGACTATGCTTCCCGATTGAAAGACGACCGGATGCCTGTGTGCAGCGAGATGGAATTACGTTTTCATATGAAAGAAGAACGGTATGCGATTACTGCCGTCCGGATTTATGACCAGAATCATGAAGTGGTGGATCAAAGAAGCAGGGAGGCGGAATACCGGAAAATTCCCGTTAATTCCTTTGTGTCAACAATTTACCAGGTGGCTAAAAAATATATCTTGTTTCAAAAGACAAAGGCGAAATAGTATAAAGTTTTGCTTGATGCAAGACTGCTTTCTCTTCCGTTTCGGGGAGAAGCAGTCTTGTATCATATATGGGTGTGATGTACAGGTGAAAGACGGGACAGAATTGTATTAGATAGAGATAGTGGCATTTACATAAAAATTGAAGTTATTTATGTTGTGTGATACTATTTAATTATAAAAATGAAATGAAAAATGAATGAAGATCAAAGAAACGGGGAATCCGGTGAAAAACCGGAGCTGTCTCGCAACTGTAAGGGGAGTCCGCCTGCCGCAGTCCTTTCACAAAGGGGCAGGGGAACGAGGAACTGAGCCAGGGTGCCGTTTGTATTTCATCATCAAAAGACTCGCGAGGCATGAGCCGGATGGGAGATGGGAAAAAATTTTCTCATTTCAGTTTGGCTGTGCCTTTTATGATGAGTGTAATTTTTATGGACGGCAGAGTGCCGGGAAGAAAGGAAGAGGGAACACGATGGGGATTTTTGATTCGGCAGTAGGATATTTTGTCCGCGGAGGCCTGTGTATGTGGCCTTTGCTGTTTTGTTCACTGGCAGTTATATTTCTGGCGGTGGAGCGGTATGTGTATTATCGGCAGGCAATCTCCGACACGAAATTTGTGATGATGTTCTGTAAGGAAATGACGCGGGGAAAAGTTTCCGAAGCGGCAGAACTGGCGGAAGGTGCATCAGGCAGCGCTGCAAAACTGGCAAAGGATATTTTGTCTGAAAAGGACAGTCTTGGTCAATCACTTGAATCTGTTACCTATGAAAAGACGGATCGTTACCTGAATCAGCTGTCGGCCCATCTTGATTATTTAGGGGTTATCATCGGGCTTTCTCCTATGCTTGGACTTTTAGGGACGATTACCGGAATGATGGGAACTTTTTCTTCCATGACGGGACAGCTGCAGAATACGGCCGGTGTTACCGCCGGATTGGCTGAAGCGCTGATTACGACTATTTTCGGATTGGTTATTGCGATTGCGGGCATGCTGGTACATGCGTATCTGAACGCGAGGTATAAAAAGGCGATGCTTGATCTGGATGCGGTGGCAGATGCGCTTATCTCCGGACTGTCCGGGAAGTGAGGGGCATTATGAGGAGAAGACAGAGGCAGGCGGACAAAATGCCGGAACTGATGATCAGCCCTATGCTTGACCTTATATTTCTGCTGCTTGCATTTTTCATCATCAGTACGATGTATATGACAGAAGTGCGTACTATTTCTATCGCGCTTCCCACAGCTCAGAATGCGGAAGTCGTGCATAAGGGCAGCAGCCTCGTCACTGTAAAAAAAGACGGCAGCTACTGGCTGGATGATAAGAAAATGCCTTTGGATACGATTGTGGCGGAAGTGAAGAAAAGAAGCGGCGCCGATGAGAATTATTCCGTCGTCATACGTGGGGAGAAAGAAGCGGCTTATGACAAGGTCATCCACGTTCTCGATCAGTTTAAAGCATCCGGTATTACGAAGTTTGGGTTAGCAACGGAGCAGGGGGAAGACGGATGAATGATCGGCAGAGGTATGCGGTTGGTATTGCCGCTGCTGTCCTTGTTCATTTATTTGCCGCCGTCATGCTGGGACTGTTTGGCGTGAAGTACATGGAAGTTCCGTTTCGTGGGGAAGTATTGCAGGTATCGCTTGATGCGGGCGGCGGAAACCGGGGCGGGGGAGGCAGCAAAGGGAGAAAGGCGCCGGCGGCGAAATCATCCGAAGCAAAAATCAATGATGCTGCTGAACCTGTGGAAATGCCTAGTGAAGAAATTAATGAAAAGGCAGCGGAAGAAAAGCCGGAGCCGCAGGACAGGGCGGATAAGAAAGAAACAGCGGACACGGCAGGTATGTCTGCTTCTGATGCCGCGGCAGGAAATGAAGGGATGAATACACAGGGCGACGGAAGCGGCAGCGGCGGAGGAACGGGAGACGGGGACGGCGCTGGTACGGGTGACGGCAGCGGAACCGGTACCGGTGAAGGTGACGGCAATGGAAGCGGGCCGGGAGCCGGCGTTCCTATTACGCCGCCGACAGTGATAAATAAAGTGCTTCCTGTCTATCCGCCGTCTGCAAAGATGAAGGAAACGACGGGTATTACTTATGTAACGATTCTGGTCAATGCATCGGGGACGGTGGATTCCGCTTATGTGGCGCAGGGGTCAGGAAGCAGTGTCTTAGATGCGGCGGCGATCGATGCGGCTTATCAATGGACATTTTCTCCTGCACTTGATAAATATGGGGTGCCTGTCCCCTGCCGGATTACATTCCCGGTAGAATTCAGATTGAATTGAGGAAATGCTTTTATACCAATGATTAAGATACTGGCATGTTCCGCTTTACGTGCCTGCCTTGTATGGCAGGGCCGTGAACTGCATTTTATCATGCTTTGCGGTATGTAGATTACGCCTCGGTTTGTTTGGCGCCTGAAAATAAAAAACGATTATTTTTTTAAGGATATACCTATGCTATAATAGGACAAGGTATATCTTTTTATATTTTTCGACGTACCTTATTGAATAATAGAAGGAATTAGGATGTCAGCTATAGAAGAAAAGCTGGAAGTTGTGAAAAAGCGGATAGCGGCTGCGAAGGCCCGTTCTCCTTACAGGCAGGACGTGACTCTTGTGGCGGTGACGAAGTTTCATCCATTGGAAGATATGGAGGAGGTTCTCCGACTTGGCGTGAAAGAGGTGGGAGAAAACCGTGTGCAGGAATTGGAAGACAAACGGAGCCGTTTGAAAATGCCTGTTGTCTGGAACCTGCAGGGACATCTTCAAAAAAATAAAGTGAAAAAGGCAGTGGCGGCGGCTGATTTGATCCAGTCCGTAGATTCCGTGGAAATCATGGAAGAGATAGATAAACGGGCCGGGCAGGCCGGCAAAGTGCAGGATGTGCTTCTGGAATTTAATATTTCCGGAGAAACAAGCAAGTACGGCCTGCCGCCGGAAAGTCTGGACGAAGCTGCAGCGAAGGCGGGAATGCTCCCGCATATCCGTGTAAAAGGTCTGATGTGCATGGCGCCTATGGTGGAGGATGTGGAAATGACACGTCCTGTATTCCGCAGGGCTCATGAAATGTGGGAAGTACTGAAAACATATTTTCCTAAAGGACAGGTTTCTGTTTTATCCATGGGGATGACCCGGGATTTTGAAACGGCAATAGAAGAGGGCGCTACGATGGTACGCGTCGGCACCGCCATTTTTGGCGAGCGGAATTATGCAAATGGGAAAGGAGAAACAAAATGAGCTTACTGGATAAATTTAAGGAACAGTTTACAGATCGTGATGATGAATACGAGGATGAAGAATACGAAGAAGAGGGGACGTCGATAGATACGGCGCAGCCTGTTCCTCCCCGTCCGGCAGCAGGCCGTGCGGCAGTAGCGACCCGCCAGGCGAAACCGTATACCATGGTGGTCGTGAATCCGAAAGACTATCAGGATGCCGAAAAAATCGGGAATCATCTGAAGGCTGCCCGTCCGGTCGTAATGAATATGGAAAAGACTGATGCCGATGAAGCACAGCGTATCGTGGATTTTATTCAGGGTGTGATGTATGCTTTGGACGGGCGCATTGACCAGGTTTCTGAAAACATTTACCTCTGCGCGCCAAATAATATGAGCGTGTCCCGTGAGAATTTTGCGGCATTTCCGGAAGCGGAAGCCCCAGCATGGGATTCGCAGGCCCCTAAGGCATAATGTCATTTTTTTTGAAGATCTCCGAGCTGTTTTATGATCTTTTTGTTACGGAGCCGGAGGAAGAAGAGTATATAGATTCTGCGGGAGAAGACGGTAAAGAGGCGGGTCCCCGTATGGCAGGCGCGCTGCCTGCGAGGGCTGTCCGTCCGTTGGATGCTGTCATCTTCGTTCCCCGAGCTTATAGTGATGCCCGCCGTGCGGTGGATGCCATGGAAAAAGGACTTGTAGTTCTTGTGGTTCTTGGCAGCAATGTGGATGATGAAACGGCGAGCCGCTTTGTGGATTTCATGAGCGGTGCCGTTTATCTCGGCAAGGGAGAAGTAGAACTTCTGAACGGGCAGGTGCTTTTGTGCGCGCCATCGGCGGTGCATATTGAGATGGACAGCATGCCCCGCCTTGCGGGGATTCCTTTGTGGAGAGGTCCGGGCGTATGAAAAAGATTATGATGATCGGCTGCGGCGCTATGGGCGGCGCTATACTTTCAGGGTGCCTTTCCAAAGGCCTCTGGACGAAAGAAGAAGTATACATTAAAGCAAGCACGGAAAAGTCAACGGTGGAAAAGGCAGAGCGATATGGCGTATCTGCAGCTTCTCTGAAAGATATCGGAGAAGCGGATTTTGTCCTTTTGGCAGTAAAGCCCGACATTATCCCTTTTGTTTTGGAAGAAATAAATCCGTACCGTCCGAGGCGGGTGATTTCTGTTGCGGCGGCAGTGACAGCAGCGACCTTGGAAGCCGGCCTTCCCGAAAAGACGCCGGTGATCCGTGTCATGCCGAATACTCCCGCTTCGGTCGGGGAGGGTATGACAGCTATTACAGCAGGGCGGTACGCTGACGAGGATTTTATCGAAACGGCAAAAGAAATATTTTCCGCCCTGGGGAAAGCGGCAGTGGTTTCCGAACGCCAGCTTGACGAGATGGGCGCTTTATCAGGAGCGGGGCCGGGATACGTTTTCGTGATTATTGATGCATTGGCGGATGCCGGAGTGCGCGCGGGACTTCCGCGGAAGCTGGCAGTTGAAGCGGCGGCGCAGACTTTGTATGGCGCAGCCAAAATGGTGCTGGAAACAGGAAAACATCCCGCCGAACTCCGTGACGGGGTGACAAGTCCCGGTGGTACGACGATTGCAGGCATCCATGCCATGGAAGCGCGCGGCATCCGTGCCGCCCTCATGGACGCCGTCATGGCGGCTCTTGCGAAATCTGATGAAATGGGCAGAAAATAATGAAAGACAGAGAGAAAATTCTCCGCTACTTTTCCGCAACCGGAGAAGAAGCGAAAGATATGGCGATCCGTCTGCTGGATATTGCTGATTCCGTGGACAGAGGCCGGCCATTTGCCGTCGGCCCCTTTATGTCTCCTTTTGCGGCGCAGGTCGGACAGACGATTGCGGCTCACATGAAAACGGTGGCGGTGAAAACTTCTGGCGGATATCATGAAGCGGAACGGATCCGTGTCGCATTTGCCCGTAATGACTATGACGGTCCCGTGGATTTCGGACTGACCGCATTGAAAGTGACCTGGGATGACCGATACAGGCTCATCGGCCACCGTGATGTCCTGGGGGCACTCATGGGGCTCGGTATCGACAGGGCAGTTCTGGGAGACATCCTCATGCAGGGCGCGGGATGCCAGATTGTGGCAGACAGTTCCATGGCGGAATGGCTTAAGAGGAATTTTCTGAAAGTCGCCATGGTGTCTGTGCAGATAAAAGAAATATCTCTGGAAGAATTAGAGCCGCCTAAAAAGACAGCCAGAGAGGTGCGTGCCACGGTCGCTTCGCTTCGGCTGGATGCGGTCGGCGCGGCAGGATTTGGCATTTCCCGCAGCAAAATGGTACAATGCGTAGAGAGCGGTCGGACGGAAATTAACTGGCAGCCTGTGAAGAGCGCGTCGCAAACCGTAAAAGCAGGAGATGTTATTTCCATCCGCGGCAAAGGACGGATTGAAATCAGGGAAGTCACGGGGATGAGCCGGAAAGGCCGGACAGGGATCCTGATTGACCGTTATAAATAAGAAATGAAACCGTTGATATGAAACAGGAGGATTATTTATGATTACACCGATGGATATCCATAATAAAACGTTTTCCCGCGGACTGCGGGGGTACAGCCAGGAAGAAGTGGACGCATTCCTGCAGGAGCTGGCAAGTGACTATGAACGTATTTACCGCGAACATCGTGAGATGGAAGAGGAGATGGATACAGTCAAGACGAAACTCCGCAATTATGAAAAAATGGAATCTACCATGTCCTCCACTTTGGTCATGGCGCAGGAAACTGCTGAAAATGTGAAGAGAAATGCACAGAAAGAGGCGGAACTGGCAGTTCGGGAAGCGCAGAATGAAGCCCATCATATCATTTCCGATGCGGAAGCGGCCCGCCGCAAACTGAACACCGATCTGCTCAAAACGGAAGGCGATGTCAAGATCTATATTGAAAAGATTCTGGCCAATTTCAAGTCGGCGATGGCTCTCATCGAATCTGCAAAGAATACGCCGGAGCCGCAGATTGTAAAAGCGCCGGAAGGACAGGACGAGGAAATGGAACTGCCCATCGAAGCGCTGGATGACCGTTCTGCCGATCTTTTTGAAGGAGAAGTAAAAGCTGATACAGCAGAAGCGGAAACTGATGAAGCGGAAGATGAAACACAGCAGGCTGTATCTGAAATATAATAAGGAATGAAAAGGAAGCGGTTCTTACAGGACTGTTTCTTTTTTTCAGGAAATATAAAGCGGCTCTGATAATATGGCTTTTGTTATTAATCGGGCAGATTTCTTTTTATGTAAAAACGCTGTCTCTCCTGATGGGGAAACAGCGTTTTGCACTTACTGCTTTTTATTCTTTTTTAGAAGGCCGGCTGCCGTGCAAACAGCTGCCGCCGTTCCTGCCGCAAAGAGGGCGGCCCGTCCCCACTTGCGGACGTTGTCGAAACGGACTGCCGTTTTTACCTTATCCAGGGCAGTGACGGGACGCCTCGCGGAAACGGTCACGCATCCCAGTTTTGTGTCGATTTCAATGTTTGTGAAACCTGCTTTGGTAAGAATAGCAGAAAGCTCTTCCGTTTTGTAGAGAGTCATGCCTTTGATGATTTTCGGGTACAGATTGTCGAGAAATCCATAGCCGTCCGCTTCATTTACGATGAGGAAGGTGCCGCCCGGCTTCAGCACCCTTTTGATTTCTTTTAGTGTGTTTGGCAGATTGGGCCAGAAGTATATCGTTTCAAAGGCGGTGATGACATCGAAATGATTTGCGCCGAAAGGAAGGAGTTCGGCGCTTCCTTCATAAACGGAACACCGTCCTTCCGCAATGGCATCGCGGTTGCGCATAAAAGAATAATTCACGCAGTCCGGTGAAAGATCGATGCCTGTCACGTGACCGCGGGGAACTTTCTTTAAAAAGCGGGACAGGTTGATGCCGCCTCCGCAGCCGATGTCGAGGATTTTTTCATTACCGGCAAGATCCAGATGGGAAATCCCCCAGAGGGACACGGGAGTATGGAAAATATTCATAGAGGCAATCAGCAGCTTTCCGGCGGCGCCCTGCGGGTTGGCAAAAGCGGGAAGTTTTTCGGAAAAGTTCATTGTGGCGCTCCTTTCTTAAAACAGGAAATGATATATCTTTATTATAAGTGATTTTTCCGCCGGATAACAGGGAAGGGACGTGATTCTGCATAAAGTGAATAATGGCGCCGGCGGAAAAACAAAAATGCAGTCAAAATCATCCTGAATTGATTTGGCAAAAAGCAGTTTTCTAAAACAAAGAAACAAAAATATTCCGAAACAAGGTTGATTATTTATTCATATAACCGTATAATATATCATATCTCATAAAAAGAAATTATATGAAAATCAGTTGATGAAGAAAGGCGGCATGTAAAATGAATGAAATTAAAAAAGTGGTTCTTGCCTATTCCGGCGGATTGGATACATCCGTTATCATTCCGTGGCTGAAAGAGCATTATAACTGTGAAGTCATTGCCTGTACGGTCAATCTGGGACAGCCGGAAGATTTTGATGCGATTCATGAAAAAGCGCTGAAGTCGGGGGCGTCTGTGGCAGAAACGCTGGATGTGCGCAGGGAATTTATTGAAGAATACGCCTACAAAGTGTTGCAGGCCGGCGGGAGATATGAAGGCCGGTATCTTTTAGGAACGTCTTTTGCCCGTCCGCTGATCGGCAAGTGTCTTGTGGATATGGCAAAGAAATACGGAGCGGATGCCATCTGCCACGGTGCCACCGGCAAGGGAAATGACCAGGTCCGTTTTGAACTGGCTGTGAAGGCATTGGCGCCTCATATGAAGATTATCGCTCCCTGGCGCCTGTGGGATATGAAATCCCGTGAAGATGAGATGGCTTATGCAGAAGCACACAACGTACCTATTGATAAATTTGATGAAAAGCAGACGGAAGAAGAAAAAGCGGCGCAGAAATATCCCTACTCCATGGACTGGAACATGTGGCACCTTTCCCATGAGGGGGATGATTTGGAAAATCCCGCCAATCCGCCCCACAAAGATATGTACCTTGTCACCTGTGATCCCGAAGACGCTCCCGATCAGCCGGAATTTGTCACCATCGAATTTAAGGAAGGGAAACCGATTGCTGTCAACGGGAAGGAAATGGACGGTGTGGAACTGGTCAATACGCTGAATGAAATCGGCGCAAAGAACGGCATCGGTATTGACGATCTTGTGGAGAACCGCCTGGTGGGCATGAAATCCCGCGGCGTATATGAAAATCCGGCAGGTTCTATTCTTTTCTATGCCCACAGCGAGCTGGAACGCCTTTGTCTGGATCGCGCCACCCTTCATTTCAAGGAAGTGGCGGCCGTCAAATACAGCGAACTCGTTTATGACGGCATGTGGTTCGCTCCTCTTCGTGAAGCGCTGCAGGCATTTGCTGATGAAACTTCGAAGACAGTGACGGGAAAAGTGTCCCTCCGCCTGTATAAAGGAAATATCCTCTCCAATGGCGCGGAAAGTCCCTATTCCCTCTACAATGAAGAATTTGTCACATTCGGTGAAGATGAGGTATACAACCAGGCGGACGCGGAAGGTTTCATCAACCTCTTCGGGCTGCCTCTCACCATTCGTGCGCTGATGAAGGAAAAGAATGAAAAATGAGTGAAATGATGTGGGGCGGCCGTTTTCAGAAGGCGGAGGAAAAAAGCGCGCTTGATTTCAACGCTTCTGTTTCCTACGACTGCCGTATGTATAAAGAAGATATCGCCGGCTCGCTGGCTCATGCATCCATGCTGGCGGACCGTGGCATTATTTCCAAAGAGGATTTGGAAAAGATTACCGGGGGCCTTTTGAAAATAAAAAAAGAAATAGACGAAGGCCGGTTTGCATTTTCTGTGGAACTGGAAGACGTCCATATGAATGTGGAAAAGCGTTTGACTGATGATATCGGCGATGCGGGAGCAAGGCTCCACACGGCAAGAAGCAGGAATGACCAGTGCGCCGCAGATCTCCATATGTATATGCGCCGGCATATCGCGAAGCTGGCGGAAAAGCTGATTGCCGCCGAAGAAGCACTGATAGGTGTATCTGAAAAATACAAGGATGTCATCCTGCCCGGCTATACCCATATGCAGAGAGCGCAGCCCGTGCTTTTCGCCCATCATATGATGGCTTACTGCGCCATGCTGCAAAGAGACTTTGAACGGCTCGTCGGCTGCTATGAAATGGCGGATGCCTCTCCTTTGGGCGCCTGCGCTCTGGCGGGGACGACTTATCCCACCATGCCGCAGGAGACGGCGGAGAAACTTCATTTTTCAAAATGCTATGGAAACAGTTTGGACGCGGTTTCCGATCGTGACTACCTTCTCCAGTTTCTTTCTTTCGCATCCATCTGCATGATGCACCTGTCCCGCCTGTCGGAAGAATTGATTCTGTGGAGCACCGGTGAATTCGGATTTATTGAGCTTGATGACGGATACAGCACAGGAAGTTCCATCATGCCGCAGAAGAAGAATCCCGATATCTGTGAACTGGTTCGCGGGAAAACAGGACGGGTATACGGACATTTGACGGCGCTCCTGACCGTGATGAAAGGACTTCCTCTTGCCTATGACAAGGATATGCAGGAAGACAAGGAAGGCGTATTTGACGCCATAGATACACTGGGGTTCGCTTTGGATATTTATGCCGGCATGCTGGGCACCATGACCGTCAACGGCGCGCGTACAAGGGCTGTTTTGGAAAATGATTTCTCCAATGCCACCGATATGGCTGACTATCTGGCAAAGAAAGGACTTCCTTTCCGCCGTGCCCATGCGGTGGTGGGAAACGCGGTGGCTTACTGCATTGAAAACAGAAAAGTGCTGCTTGACCTCACCATGGAAGAGTTTAAAAAGATGAGTCCTCTTTTTGAAACCGATATTTACGAAGTCCTTCAAATTGAAAACTGCGTGAAGAACAGGGATAGTTACGGCGGTACCGGACCAAAGCAGGTAAAGCGCCAGCAGCGGGAAGCGAAAAAGATAGTCAACAGGCAGAAAAAACTGGCAGCAGAATGGAAAGAAGCGAACGCGTTTATAGAATAAGAATGGGAAGGAAAATATCTTTATAAATGATTTTGCATCAGGCCCTCATGCGGATGAGGGCTTTTAGCATGGCGAAATGAAGAGGGCGGACCAAATTGAATATGAATCGGAAAATATAATAAAATTTTGCCTGAATATATATTTTTGATATAAAATTGTATTGAAATAAATTTGAATGAAATTAATACAAGTATAAAAAGGAGAAAAATGAAGATCGCACTTCTTCATCTGGATGTGGCGGAAGGACCGGAAACAAGAAACGGAAGAACTATCATTTCTGCGGCGGGAGAGGCAGTTTCCCGCGGAGCAGACTGGATCGTTACGCCTGAAACGGCGCTTCAGGGATATTTCTTCTATGACAACAATGGGAAGCTTCCTTCCTTTTCGGAAAAGCAGCTGTCCCGGTACCTGCTTTTTGCCGGAAGGAATAAAGCGGATATGTTTCTTTCCGCAGCAGAATATGATGAAAGGGATGGAAAGGGCTACAATTCCTGTTTTGTCATAAACAGGGAAGGAAAGTTTCTGGGGAAGCACAGGAAGATGTTTTCCCACCGGAAGGGATTTGAACAGTGGCTGTCTCTGGGAAGAGAAACCCATGTGTTTAACATAGGCACGCTCCGGGTGGGTCTGCTTGTCTGCGCAGATTCCTATTACGAACAGCCCTGTTTGGAAATAAAAAAGAAGAAAGCGGATATGGTACTTGTTACAGCGGCCTGGCCGCCGGGAAAATGCTGCTCCGATCCTGTGTCTGTCTGGGAAACCTGTTCAAAATTATGCGGTGTTCCGGTCATTGTCTGTAACCAGACGGGATATCATGAAAGAATGAATATGAGAGAAGCGGAAAGCGCGGTTATCGTGGAAGGACGGAGGCTTTTTACCTATAAAGGCGATCCTGCGGTTTTATTTTGTGAGTGGGATGAAGAGAAAATGCGGATCCGCTCGAGAGCGTTTGAGGTGGTGCACGTAAAATGAAAGAAATAGAATTGTATCGGTTAAGTACAGATGAGAAAATCGTACATATCCCTGAAACACGCAGCATCGTAGTCCGTTTTAATGCTCCTAAAAAGGTCTTGAGCACTTCTCTCTTGAATGGCGGATACAGAGAAGATATCAAGGGGCTTTTCAACTATACCTGCTGCGGGCCCGGTCCCTGCATGAGCCTTGAAAAATATGAGGAGCATCTGGGAAAATGTGCAGCAGTTATGGGGCTTGATCCTGCCCGTTCAACGGGAATCGGCACGGCGGCACGGATGGAGAACGCGGCCATCGTGGAAGAAACCTATGAAGAACTTAAGGTGGCAGCCTGCGTGACGGCAGGAGTGGAAGGAAACGCAGGGTGTGCAGGAGATCCGGCGGGATATTACGGGGCGGGGGCGCGTCCGGAAATATACAGGCCGGGAACCATTAATATCCTGCTTTTTATCAATGCCGATATGCCGCCGGGAATATTAACCCGCGCTCTGGTCACCTGTACGGAAGGAAAGACGGCGGCGCTTCGGGAACTGATGGTGGGAAGCCGGTATTCGGAAAATCCTGCCACAGGAACGGGGACAGACTCGACAATCATCGTTTGTGATCCGAAATCACCGCTTTATTTCCGCAGCGCAGGGAAACATAACAAACTGGGGGAACTGATCGGGAAGACGGTCAAAGAGGCAGTGAAAAAGGCATTAGGGAATCAAAATCATCTCTATCCCTCTACGCAGCACAGTGTGACAGAACGATTGAGGCGGTACGGGGTGACAGAGGAAGTCCTGTATTCGTATTTCAGGGAATATAAAAAAGATGGCATTGAAGAAGAATGGCGCCATCTCTGGCGAAAAATAGACCGGGACAGCGAAATGGTATTCATATCATCTTTCCTGGCGGAGCTTCTCGACGAATATCGGTGGGGGCTGGCAGGAAATGAAGAGGTATGCCGCATGGCAAAAAAGCTCCTGCAAATGACGGAAGAAGCTTATGGCATACAGTCTGCATTGGTGGAGATGAAATCGGCTGAAGATATAAAAGATGCCTTTTGCCGATTGGCAGTACAGGCAGCTGTAAAGAAGAACGGCATTTGAGCATAGCGGTCAAACAGATAAATCTATCAGGTACAGGCAGTTTATCGGTTTACCGCTAAAGATCAGAAGCTGATAATATATTCTTTATGTAAAGTGTTTTTTCTTGACAGACTGTTTTGTTTCTTATATAATCATTCCGGTATGGTGATGATATGTTTTTAGAAAATATCGTACAGAAAGGCGAGCTGCTTGATTGCTACGGCGCTTTATTGACCGTGAGGCAGCGGGAATGCCTTGAGCTTTATTATAATGAAAATCTCACATTGGCGGAGATTGCGGAGTATTTCCATATTTCCCGCCAGGCAGTGCATGATGCCATGCGCCATGGGGAGGAGCAGCTGGAGAATTATGAAGCGGCGCTCCATGTGGCGGCTGCACGGCTGAAGCGTAAGAAAGCGGCAGAAGAGATTTCTCTGCTCTTGTCCGATACGGCAAGAGAAGAAGCGGCGCCGCTTTTAAAAGTATTGACAGATTGAGGTGGACGGATGCCTTTTGAAAATTTAGGGGATAAGCTGCAGTCTGCTTTCAAGGATCTACGGGGAAAGGGCAGACTTTCTGAGAGCGATATCGACAGCGCGCTCCGTGAAGTGCGCCGTGCTCTTCTGGAAGCAGACGTTAATTTCAAAGTTGCGAAAGATTTTATTGCCCAGGTTCGTGAAAAGGCGGTGGATGAAGAGGTCTTCGGGAGCCTGAAGCCTGACCAGACGGTAATCAAAATCGTCCGTGATGAGCTGACGGAGCTCTTAGGCGGTACGCAGAGCAAGATTACGATTTCGTCCTCCGGATTGACAGTGATTATGCTGGTGGGGCTGCAGGGCGCCGGTAAAACGACGACAGCAGGCAAGCTGGCCCTTATGCTGAAGAAGCGCGGCAAGAAACCTCTTTTGGCGGCGTGCGACGTGTACCGTCCTGCGGCAATCAAGCAGCTGGAGGTTCTTGGACAACAGGTGGATGTTCCCGTATACCGCATGCCTGATAATGTGGATCCTGTCCATATCGCACGGTACGCAGTGGATGCAGCAAAGTCTTACGGACGGGACGTGGTTATCCTTGATACGGCGGGCCGGCTGACAATTGACGAAAAACTTATGGCAGAACTTCGGAATATAAAATCCGAAGTCCATCCTCATGAAATCCTTCTTGTCCTGGATTCTATGACAGGACAGGATGCGGTAACAACAGCTGGGACATTTGATGAAAATCTCGGTATAGACGGCACGATCCTGACGAAGATGGACGGCGATGCCCGCGGCGGCGCGGCTCTTTCCATCAAGGCGGTCACCGGCAAACCGATAAAAATGATCGGTGTCAGTGAAAAGCTGGACGGCGGTTTGGAGGATTTCCATCCCGACCGTATGGCAGGACGCATTCTCGACCTGGGCGATCTGGAATCTCTCTTTGAACAGGCCCAGAGAAATATGGATCAGGATACGCTCAAAGAGGGCGCGAAGAAAATTCAAAAAGGCGAATTTTCTCTGGACGATTTCCTGAAACAGCTGAAACAGATCCAGAAATTGGGCTCCATGTCCGGCATTTTAAGCATGATTCCGGGAATGGGGAAATATAAAGAGCAGTTGAAAGATGTTGATCTAAACGGCAAGGAGATCAGACATATCGAAGCAATTATTTTGTCTATGACACCGGCGGAACGGGCGAATATCGATTTGCTCAACGGCAGCCGCAGGAAGCGCATCGCGGACGGCGCCGGTGTGAAGATCCAGGATGTAAACCGCATGATGAAGCAGTTTAAGGAAATGCAGAAGCAGATGAAAAAGCTGAAAGGCAGAAAGATGCGTCCTCCGACAGGCGGTCTCGGCGGGTTTGGCGGTTTCGGCGGATTTCCGGGCATGTTCAGATGAAAGCGGCGTAAGCCTGAAATTTTTTGCAGGAATACCGGCCTGACCGCGCTGCCGGAAAGGCCGATTATTTCATAAATCAAGTAAAGAACTTATGATTTCAAGGAGGTGAAATTATGTTAAAGATTCGTTTGACCCGCATGGGCGCAAAGAAAAATCCTTTCTACCGTGTAGTTGTTATTGATTCCAAGGAAGCCCGCAACGGTACTCCGGTCGCGACTGTAGGCTGGTATGATCCGGCTAAGGCTGACGCCCCTGTCAAGCTTGATGAAGAAGCAATCCTTTCCTGGCTTGGCAAAGGTGCACAGCCGACTGATACAGTCCGCAGCCTTCTCCGTAAAAATGGCATCATGGCAAAGTTTGCTGAAGCGAAGAAATAAGGGAGGCGCGCTATGAATGAATTGGTGGAAAATATCACCAGGGCTCTTGTGAAGAACCCCGACGCCGTCTCTGTGAACGTTGTCCATAAGGGCAGCCTGGAGATTTATCAGATCCAGGTTGCCCCTGAAGATATGGGCAAGGTGATTGGCAGAAAAGGCCGCATTGCTAATGCAATCCGAACAGTGGTAAAAGCAGGGGCTTTAAAGGAAAATAAAAAAGTCGCTGTTGACATTCTGGAAGAGGTACACTAATGGATGAAATTCAGGTTTTGATTCCTGTCGCTGTAAAATCTAAGCTGACAGAGGCATTAAAGACAACTTTGCTGAACCAGATCAATCAAAATATCAAGAGTGTTGAAAATGACATGACACAGCTTGAATTTGAAGCTAACGCGAAACTGGCGGAACAGGCAAAAATCAATATGCAGGCAGTAGCTCCTCTCCGCGCTCAGTATGACGCGCAGAAAGCACAGATGATCCAGGTAAAGGATAAACTCACTGCAGATAAAGAACATCTGGAAAAACTGACTAGTGGCGCAGAATTGCCACGCCAGCCGCTTAACCGCCTTGTGACTCTTCATATCGGTGACGACATGAATGCTGTCGCCGGGGGAGAAATTCTGGTGGAAGACGGAAAGATTATCGCTTTCCGTGAATGATATGAATTCCGGCAAATGGATTACTGTCGGCCGAATTGTTGCCCCGCATGGCGTGCGGGGTGATTTGCGTGTCCTTCCGGAGACGGAACGGCCGGCCATGTTCAAAAAGCTGAAAAAACTTTTCCTTGGCGGCAGAACCTATGATGTACGCTCTTCCCGTCCTCATAAGAATGTATACATCATTCATTTGGCAGGGGTGGAAGACCGGAACGGAGCGGAGCCGCTTGTCGGAACGCCTGTGGAAATACCTGTGGCGGAATTACCGAAATTGCCGGAGGGGGAATATTATTACTTCCAGCTTATCGGCCTGACAGTGGTTTCCGATGCGGGGGATACTGTGGGGACGCTCACGGAAATTATTGAAACCGGTGCGAATAACGTATATGCGGTAAAAACAGCGGAAGGAAAGGAAATATACCTTCCTGCCATACTGTCCTGTGTCCTTTCCGTTCAACCGGAGGAAAAGACGATGACGGTGCATTTACCGGAATGGGAATAAACATGAAAATAGATATTTTATCTTTATTTCCCGATTTTATAGAAGCATTCTTCCGACAGAGCATGATTAAACGCGCTCTGGACGCGGGGCTCATAGAGATGGTGGTGACGGATCCGCGGGAGTTTTCCCACAGCAGGCATCATCAGGTGGATGATACCATCTATGGCGGCGGCGCGGGAATGCTCATGCAGTGCGGCCCGCTTTTTGAAGCCTGTGAATCGGTACTTCCTCAAAAGGGGCCGCGGGATCGGGTAATTTTCCTGTCTCCTGCCGGAAGTCCTTTTACCCAGGATAAAGCAAAGGAACTTTACCGCAATTATGACCATCTGGTGCTGATCTGCGGACACTATGAAGGGGTAGACCACCGTGTGGAAGAATACCTGGCAGATGAGCTGATTTCCATCGGAGACTATGTCCTTACGGGAGGAGAGCTTGGCGCTATGGTTATTTCCGATGCGGTTGCCCGTATGGTGCCCGGTGTCCTTGGAGATGCGGGCAGTGCGGCAGGCGATTCTTTCTATGAACCGATTCTGGAATATCCCCAGTACACGAAACCTGTGGATTATCGTGGCTGGAAAGTGCCTGAGATACTTGTGAGCGGCCATCATGCAAATATTGCCCGCTGGCGGCGGAAAGAGGCGCTTCGGCGGACTCTGAAATGCCGTCCCGATCTTCTGGCAAAATTACAAATGACGGCGGAAGATAAAAAACTCATGGCGGAAATAGCCGGGGAAGAGGAGGAATCATAGTGGCGCCTGTGTATATAGGACTTGTCCATTATCCGATCTATAACAAACATATGGAAGTGGTCACGACCGCCCTTACGAACTATGACCTTCATGATATCGCGCGGACGGCGAAAACATATGGCGTACGCACTTATTTCATTATCCATCCCATCGAGAGCCAGCGCGAAATGGCGCTCCGTATCATGACCCACTGGAAAACGGGCGGCGGGGTCCATTATAACCCGAACCGGAAAGAAGCTTTTGAAGAAACAGCTCTTGTACCGTCTCTGGAGGAGGCCACCCGGCAGATAGAAAAAGACTGCGGAGAAAAGCCGATTATTGTGACTACGGATGCCCGTGTCTACCCAAATACGGTTTCTTACACGGACATGCGGAAGAAAATCCATGAAGAGGAAAAACCTGTTTTCATTCTTTTCGGGACAGGCTTCGGCATGACCAGGGAAATGATGAAACAGTTTGATTATATTGTAGAACCTATATATGGTGCCGGCAGCTACAACCACCTCTGTGTGAGAAGCGCCGCTGCCATCATCCTTGACCGCCTTTTAGGCGAGCCCTGGTGGAATACAAAGGAGGGGAAATAATTATGTCCGGACATTCCAAGTGGGAAAATATCAAGCGCAAGAAAGGCAAGACGGATGCCATCCGCGCGAAAATTACCACAAAAATTTCCAAGGAAATCACGATTGCTGCCCGTATGGGCGGCGGAGATCCTGTAGGAAATATGCGTTTAAAACTGGCTTTGACAAAAGCAAAGCAGAACAATGTGCCGAAAGATAATATCCAGCGCGCTATTGCCAAAGGCGTAGGCGCCGCTTCCGGTGCGGGCTTTGATGAAATTACTTACGAGGGGTACGGCCCCGGCGGCGCGGCGGTTATCGTTGAGTGCAATACGGATAACAGAAACCGTGCGGCGGCGGACGTACGCCATGCCTTTACCCACCATGGCGGCAGCATCGGTACGCCGGGCTGTGTGGCGTGGATGTTCAAGAAAAAAGGCATAATTGTGGTGAGCAAAGAAGCCGCTGATGAAGATACCCTCATGATGATCGCTCTTGACGCAGGTGCCGAAGACGTTTCGACAGACGGAGACAGTTTTGAAATTACGACGGCTCCTGAAGATTTCCTGACCGTTTCCGATGCGTTGGAAAAAGAAGGAATTGCCGTGGAGGCATCTGAAGTGACCATGGTTCCGGATAATACGGTTTCCCTTGAAGGCGATGCGGCGGACGTCATGAATAAGCTTACCAGTGAACTGGAAGAATTGGATGATGTGCAGGACGTGTACACCAACGCAGAACTTCCGGAAGATATGGAATAATAGAAAGCACAGGTTCAAGCCTGTGTTTTTTTGCGCAGAAAAGCGGAGTTGACCTGGTGTCAGCAGATTTTGCTGCTGACGGCACTAAAAAAAGAACCCTTACGAATATTTTCATTCATAAGGATTCTTTTCATTTGCTTAGAAATGGTAATTCAAGCCGACACCGAAGCCGTCTTCGCTGGAGGTCTTATCTCTGTCATAGTAGGTATAGTTCACGTCAAGGTCGAAAGAGGTGGGAACGAGGCCAAGCCGGAGACCCACTTTATATTCTCTTTCCTCGGAAGATAATTTCAGTCCGCCATACGCATCAAGAGGACCTATGACATTTGTTCTTCCTTCCAGAAGTCCGTAAACTTTTGCATCTCTGTCATAATAATTTCTGTTGCCTAAACCAAGGTACACATGGCCCAGTTTATACTTGGCGTAAATATCCGTTTCATTTCCGCCATGATTCCAGTGTCTGTATTCCGCACCGACAATAACTTTACTGACAGGCGAAATTTCGATATGGGCGCTGTGGATACCGTCTTTTGCTCCGTTGTAGCCATAGCCGACTTCCGTTTCCAGAACCGGTACGCCGGGAATCAGCGCCTGGGCAGAATATGCTCCGCTGAATACGGTAAGCACCGCTGCCGCGAATAACAATTTCTTCATAACAGTCTCTCCTTTCTGCAGATAATCTTTTCTCTATTATAAATCAAGAATAGAAAAAATTCCATCTATTATCTTATAGAATTTGGGCATGGATTGGACAATCCAATCGCTCCCCTGATAAAAGGAACAGTTGTTTATGGAATGCAGGTGTCGTTCTGTATTATAAGGCAATCGCTCTTGCGAAATGTTCTTTCAGGACCTTGACGGATGCATGGAGTTCTTTTTGCTCGTCATCTGTCAGATGCAGCTCAATGATGTCTTCCACGCCGTCTTTTCCGATTTTGACGGGAACGGAAGCAAAACTGTCTTTTATGCCGTACGGACCGTCAAGGTAAACGGAGCAGGGGAGGATCTTGTGTTCATTATGGTAAATCGCGCGGACCAGTTCTGCTGTCGCCGAGGTGACGCCGAATTCAGTGCAGCCTTTTGTCGTATTTTCAATATATCCTTCCTTGTGGACTTTGTCGAGGATGACTTCTTTGGCGTCCATATGATAAAGCCCCGGTTTTTCTGCCAGGAGTTCATCGATCGGTTTGCCGGCGACTGTTACATGGCTCCAGGGAATCATGGAACTGTCCCCGTGTTCACCTAAGAGATAAGCGGTGAGGGAGCGGCGGTTTACTTTCAGCTGGGTAGACAGCTGCATCTGCAGCCGGGCAGAGTCGAGAGCCGTTCCCGAGCCGATGATTTTTTCCTTTGGCCAGTCCAGTTTGTACTGGAGGTATTCGGCGATAATATCACAGGGATTGGAAATGGAAATAATAATTCCGTCAAATCTCGATTCTTTAATGAGCGGAATAAATTCTTTGCTTGTGGCGACGGCGCTGTCCATCATGTCAAGGCGTGTCTGTCCCGGAAGACGGGGTGTGCCTGACGCATTGATGAGTATATCGGCATCCTTCATGTCGGCTACGGTGCCTGCGTACGCCTCAAAATGATGGGGCTGGTAACTTACTGCGTCCAGCAGGTCAAGTGATTCTCCATGGGCCTTGTCATTATTAATATCATAGAAAACCACTTCGTCAGCCAGTCCCTGCACTGCGAACTGGAGTGCCAAATGGGAACCTACGTTTCCCGCACCGATGATGCCGATTTTTCTTGTTTTAATTGCCATTTCTTCTATCCTCCTGTTTCTCCTTTGTGAATGATCATTCTTTTGGATCATAATTTAAACCAATTATACTCTCTCAAACCGGATGAGGCTACCTTCTTTTAGCAGCGGAGGAATATGTTCGATGAAAAAGAGATGATTGCGGGAAATTGCAGGACATGGCATAAAATATTCCCAGGAAGGTAGCCAAACGGATTACAGGGATATCGTTTTAAAATTTTTGACAATCAGAATTCTTTAGGTCATCAGCACATTCTGAATGATCTAATTACTCTATGATAAATTGATTACTATATATTGTGTTTTAAAAATATATTGACACAAGATGTTGAATAGAATAATATAGATATACAAAATAACCGAAATAGAATCGGTGAAATAAAGAGAGGGTATTGATTATGGAACATTGGTATGACAATGAAATCAGCCGGGGTATCTTAGCGGCGAAATATTATCATGAAGGCGAGACGACGCCGCAGCAGTTCATCGACAGGGTGAGCTCCATATTTAAGGGGGATTTTCGTGAACGTATGAAAGAATACATCACAGACGGAGATTTTTCTCCTGCCGGAAGGACGCTTTATGCGGCAGGTTCGAGGGGCAAATTTAAAGTATCCATGTCAAACTGCTATATCCTGCCGTCACCGGAAGATAATCTGGAATCCATTTTTCATTCCAATTATGAAATTGCCCGTATTTTTTCCTATGGCGGCGGTATCGGTATCAATATTTCCAATCTCCGTCCTGCAGGAAGCCGTGTGCATAATGTGGCACGTACTTCCACCGGTGCCGTTTCTTTCATGAAAATTTTTAATACTACAGGCGAAGTGATCAGCCAAAACGGCCGCCGCGGCGCGCAGATGGTGGGACTTAGCTGCAGCCATCCTGATATTTATGAATTCCTCCATATCAAGCAAAATGAAGAAAAGCTGTCCAGCATGAATATCAGCATTCTTTTTACTGATGAATTTATGGAAGCTGTGCGGGACGATAAAGAGTACACCCTCCGTTTCCATGTAGAATCGACCGGTGAAAATATCGAAAGGACGATCCGTGCCCGTGATTTCTTCCGTGAGTTTTGCGAAACCCAGTGGGATTGGGGCGATCCGGGGGCGCTTTTTTCGGATCGGCTGAATGATTACCATCTGCTTGCAGGATATGATGAGTATCAAATTGAAATCACGAATCCCTGCGGTGAGTTCGGCGGCAACGCGTACAATGCGTGCAACTTGGGCAGCATCAATCTGTACAACATGATCGATGATAAATTCGGCAATGCACCGTCTTTGAATGAGGAAAAATTCAAGCAGGCGGTTTATGACGGCATTATTGCTCTTGACGAGATCGTCTCTTACGGTTATGAAACGCAGCCTCTGGATGAAAACAGAACTTGCATTGATGACTGGCGCTCTTTGGGGCTGGGACTCTTCGGCGTGGCCGATGCGCTTGTGGCGATGAAACTGGCTTACGGAAGCCGGGAAGCAAGCGCATTTATGGAAAATGTGATGAAGATCATGCTCCTTTCCGCGCTCCGCTCTTCCTGTGACAGGGCAAAGATGAAAGGTGCTTTCGGACGCTACCGCCGGGAAGCGACGGAGAAATCGCCGATTATACAAATGGTAAAAGAGCTGGACGGCGGTCTTTATGAAGATATCCGAACTTATGGTCTGCGGAACGGCACGCTCCTTGCCATCGCGCCGACAGGAACCATTTCCCTTCTGATGGGAAGTTTTTCCGGCGGCTGTGAACCGCTTTACAAAATTTCTTATGAACGTTCCACACACAAGATGGAAGAAGTGAACGGCAGTTTCCGCGTGTATGCCCACAGTGTAAAAGATTTGCTCCGGTACCATCATCTGCCATTGACTTTGACGGATGATGAAATACGGGAAAAGTTCCCCTGGGTCATTGAAAGCCATGATGTTTCCTTTATGGATCGTGTAGCTATGCAGGCGGTCATGCAGAAGTATGTGGATAATTCCATTTCCAGCACGGTGAATTTGAAAAATGACGCCACGCCCGAAGATATCTACGATATTTACCTGGCGGCATGGGAAAGCGGATGCAAAGGCATTACTGTTTTCAGAGACGGATGCCGCCGGGGAAATATTCTCGGCGTTGCCGCAAAGGAAGAAGAGAAAGCCGATGGACCAAAGCCGGCAGAAGGGCAGCCGGTTTGTCCCGAATGCGGCGGAAAGAATATCCGTGTGGAAGGCCATTGTGCTGCCTGCAGTGACTGTGGCTGGTCCGCCTGCAGTGTCGTATAAATGAAATAGAACAGGAAGATTCCGTATGAACCGGCGGGCGTTTTTGCATGGGAAAATGAAAGGAACTTTAGCGTTTCTTGTGAAATCAGACGCAGAATTATATAATTAAAGAAGACAAACCGGGAATCAATAGTGAATGAAAATGAAGAAGACTGAAGGTATAAGCTTTGGTAAAGAAAGGATCCCCGGCGGAGAGATTATCCGTAAACGGAAAAGGAGGACTCACTGATGAAAGGTTATGCAATGCTCAAAATCGGCTCTGTAGGCTGGGTTGAAAAAGAAAGACCCGCCTGCGGCGCCATGGATGCCATTTGTAAGCCGCTGGCTATCGCCATCTGCACTTCCGACGTACATACCGTATGGGAGGGTGCTGTTGGCGAACGGCATGACATGATTCTCGGACATGAATGCTGCGCGGAAGTGGTGGAAGTCGGCGCGGATGTAAAGGATTTCAAGCCGGGCGACCGTGTTCTTGTTCCCGCAATCACCCCCGACTGGAATTCACTGGAAGCCCAGGCCGGATACGCGATGCATTCCGGCGGCATGCTGGCAGGCTGGAAATTTTCTAATTTTAAAGACGGTGTGTTTGCGGAATATTTCCATGTGAATGATGCTGACGGAAATCTGGCGCACTTGCCGAAGGAAATCAATGTGGTAGATGCGTGCATGCTCTCCGATATGGTTCCTACCGGATTCCATGGTGTGGAACTGGCCGATGTGCAGTTTGGCGATGTGGTGCTTGTCATCGGCATCGGCCCGGTGGGGCTCATGGCGGTAGCCGGAACGAATATGCGCGGCGCTGCCCGGATTATTGCCGTAGGCAGCCGCCCCGTATGCGTAGAAGCGGCAAAGAAATACGGAGCATCAGATATCATAAATTATAAAAACGGCCCCATTGAAGACCAGGTCATGCAGCTCACTGACGGTAAAGGTGTGGATCGTGTCATTATCGCGGGCGGTACGGTGGATACATTTGCGTCCGCAGTGAAAGCATTGAAACCGGGCGGAAAAATCGGTTCTGTGAACTATCTGGGAAGCGGAGACAGTATCCGTATCCCCCGTGTGGAATGGGGGGTAGGCATGGGGCATAAAGCCATCGTTGGCGGACTTATGCCCGGCGGCAGACTCCGTATGGAAAAGCTGGGCGCCCTTGTGGCGGCAGGAAAACTGGACGTAAGCCTTCTTTCCACCCATGTATACGAAGGCTGGGATAAGCTTCCCGAAGCGCTTCAGATTATGAAAGATAAACCGGCGGACGTGATTAAGCCGGTAGTGGTTCTGGAAAGATAAGACAGAAATAAAAGGGACTGTTCCTCACAGGCAGTCCTTTTTGCTTGGAAAATTTTATATACAAATTAGAGTATATACTCATTGAGACAGAAATATATTTCTTAAAATGATTAGAAACAGATGGATGAGTTTATGAATCGCCGATAAAAACAGAACCGATAAAAGTGTCAATTTTATTTTCATGGTTCTTGTATCTTGTAAATGCATGAATAAACGTCTTGTGCTTCTGAAATCGGGATAGATGGTGATATATAGTATACTAATTCACAGGGAACATATATAATTAGGACATAAAAACGAGTACCGGGAATGGACAAAGGAGGTCAGAGCCTTTTGTCGTTCCCGGTATGGCACGGAAAGGGTCAGGAAGTGAATAAACTTAAATCTTATGCAGTTAATCAGCTGAAGGTTACGCGGAATACATTCCGTGATCCGATCATTGCGGCAGTCACGGTTTCTATGATTGCCGTGCTTCTTATTTTTGTGGTGTGGCCCCTGCTGGAAGTCGTGAAGCAGAGTCTGGTGGATACGGCAGGAAATTACAGTTTCCAGGCGTATAAGAATATCTTTACGATGAGGGAAACATACAAGGCCTTTTGCAACACCATTATGCTGGCCGTCATTGTCGGTATTCTGGCGACGGTGATCGGGTTTCTTTTTGCCTACTGCACGTCCCACCTGCAGATCCGCGGGAAAAGAATATTTAATCTGATGGCGATGATGCCCATGGTGTCACCGCCATTTTCTGTGGCATTGTCCATTATCATGCTTTTTGGTAGCCGCGGTCTGATCACTTACAATCTTCTCGGCTGGACGAATACGAATATTTACGGGCTGAAAGGCCTGATTTTTGTACAGACGATTTCTTATTTTCCTATCGCTTTTCTTCTTTTGGCCGGCATGCTGCGGTCTATTGACTCTTCTATTGAGGACGCGGCCCGTGATCTGGGTTCTTCTAAATGGCGTACATTCAGTACGATTACGGTTCCTCTTGTCCGTCCGGGGATTGCCAATGCGTTCCTTTTGGTGTTTATTAAATCGGTGGCGGATTTTGCGAACCCTATGGCTATCGGCGGGAATTTCTCCACACTGGCGACGCAGGTGTACCTGCAGGCTATCGGGAGTTATGATGTGCAGGGCGGCGCGGCGGTGGCCGTTGTCCTACTGGATATCGCCATGATTCTTTTCATTCTTTCCAAATACTGGGTGGAGAAAAAGACCTATGTGACCGTGCTGGGAAAAGCCTCCCGCGAGAGGGCGATGATTAAGGATCCCGCCGTAGTGATTCCGGTGGCAGGCTTCTGCTTCCTTATGACTGCCGTGGTGCTGGCGATTTATGTCCTGATTCCGATTGCTTCTCTGATAAAAATGTGGGGCGTCGATTATTCATTTACTCTTGCCCATTACAAATACGCTTTCGAAGTGGGACGGAACGCGATCCGGGATACTACGCTTCTGGCTGTTGTTTCCACGCCGATTGCCGGTATTCTTGGCATGATTGTCGCGTACCTTGTGGTGCGGAAGAAGTTCATCGGCAGAGGCTTCATTAATTTTGCGTCGCTCCTCAGTATTTCCGTGCCGGGTACGGTTATCGGCATCGGATACATATTGACATTCAATGATTATCCTCTCCAGCTGACAGGCACGGCAATCATTCTTATTGCGGCGTTTGTCATCCGCGCGCTGCCTATCGGTATCCGTGCCGGTGTTTCCAGCCTGCAGCAGATTGACCCCGGTATTGAAGAAGCGGCGGCTGACCTGGGATCCAACGCAGGCCGCGTATTTACCACGGTGACGCTTCCTTTGATTAAAAGCGCTTTCTTTGGCGGTCTTGTGTATTCATTTATCAGAAGCATGACGAGCATCAGCGCGGTCATCTTCCTGGTGTCGGCCAAGTACAGTCTGCTTACTGTTCTTATTCTGGACCAGGTGGAAGATAACCAGTTCGGTGTGGCGTCCGCCTTTTCAACGATATTGATCTTGATTGTATATGCGGCCATTGTGGGAATCCAGCTTCTTCTCGGACGCTTCGGCTCCCATAATAAAGAAACGGCAAGTGAAGGAGAAATGTGATGGCAAAACAGGCAAGCATAGAATTGAAAAACTTAACAAAAGAATATGTGACGCATGAAGGAACCGGTACGTTCCTCGCGGTAGACCATATTAATGTAAACATAGGAAGCGGTGAATTTGTAACGCTCTTGGGGCCGTCAGGCTGCGGAAAAACGACGACACTCCGCATGATTGCCGGATTCGAGTCTGTTTCCGGCGGAGATATCCTTCTGGACGGGATCCGGATCAATGAAATGACACCGGATAAGCGGGATTCTTCTATGGTATTCCAGAGTTATGCCTTATTTCCCCATTATGATGTGTATGATAATGTAGCATATGGTCTTGTAAATAAAAAAATGGATAAGAAGACCATCAGGGAAAAGGTCATGCAGATGGTGGAGCTTGTGGGACTGAAAGGGCTGGAACACCGTATGCCGAATCAGCTCTCCGGAGGCCAGCAGCAGCGCGTGGCTCTTGCCAGGGCACTTGTCATGGAACCGGCTGTCCTGCTCTTTGATGAGCCTTTATCTAACTTGGATGCGAAACTCCGGGTGTACATGCGCAAAGAGATAAGAAAAATTCAGCAGCGGATCGGCATTACCAGCGTGTATGTCACCCACGACCAGGCGGAAGCCATGAGCCTTTCCGATAAAATCATCATCATGAATAAGGGGCATATCGAACAGGTGGGAACGCCCCATGAAGTATACCAGCATCCTGCTTCCCGTTTTGTTGCCGATTTCATTGGCAGCGCCAACTTTGTGGAAGCAAAAGTGGGTGAAGGGGACAGTGAAGGGGAAATGATTCCCGTCCGTATGTTAAATGAAGATTTTAATGTCCATTATGCCGGACTTCCGGTGAAAGCGGGGGATACGGTACAGATCGTTCTCCGCCCTGAAGCGATCAGGCTGGCGGACAGCGGCGACGTGGAAGCGGAGGTGATTTCTTCGACCTATATGGGGGCTGTGCAGGAATATGTCGTCCGTGCCGGTGATAAGGAACTTGAAACGGAAGAGTATAATCCGGAAGGGAAGCGTATTTACCGGCCGGGAGATAAAGTATGGCTCCGCATTCAGCGGGACGCGCTCCACGCCGTGGAGAACTGAACGAAACTTGGATACCCGGTACGGGTGTTTGAGTATAGAGGAAAGAATTCATTTTAAGGAGGCATTTTGATGAAAAGTATTTGGAAGAAGGCGGCACTTGCCGTCCTTGCAGGCGCCATGGCATTCAGCTTTACAGGCTGCGGAGGGGAAAAGAAAGCGGAAGCTCCGGCGGCGAAGAAGGAATCAAAAGAAATCACCGTATACATGGGAGTCGTAGAACAGTCTGCGAAAGTGGTTGCCAGCGAATTTGAAAAAGATACAGGCATTAAAGTGAACTTTGTCCGTATGAGCGGCGGGGAAACGCTGAGCCGTATCCGTGCGGAAAAGAATAATCCACAGGCCAGTGTATGGTATGGCGGCAGCGCAGATTCTTTCATTATGGCGAAAAAGGAAGGGCTCTTGGAAGCATACAAGTCGCCCAATGCGGAAAAAATCAAACCGGAGTTTAAAGATGCGGATGGATACTGGACAGGTATTTATCAGGGCTATCTCGGCTTTATACTCGACGGCCGTTATTTTGACGAACATAAGCTCCAGCCGCCGACGTCATGGGATGATTTGCTGAAGCCGGAATTTACCGGCCAGATTGTCATGGGGAATCCAGGTTCCGCTTCTACCGGATATGTAGTTGTTTCCGCTATTGTCCAGAGCAGGGGCGAGGAAAAAGGCATGGAGTATCTTGCCAAACTGAATAAACAGGTCAAGCAGTATACCAAGGCGGGCGCGGCTCCGGCACGCAGCGCGGCTCTTGGCGAAGCAGCCATCGGCATCACTTATCTCCATAACGGGATCCGTCTGATCAAGGAAGGCAATACGAACGTCCGCCTGTCGCTGCCGGAAGAAGGTACTGCTTATGAATTGGGCGCCGTAGCGATTATTAAGAATGCACCGGATATGGAAGCGGCAAAGAAATTCGTCGACTGGGCTCTTACCAAGAAAGCACAGGAAATCGGACAGCATAATAATTCCTACCAGTTCCTCACCAATCCGGAAGCAAACCCGCCGGAAGAAGCTATGAAATTTAAGGATGCGAAACTCATTGATTACAACTTCCAGTGGTCCGGCGATAACCGTGCCCGTCTCCTGGAAGCATGGAACAAGGCAGTGAAAGAATAATGGGAGCAAAAGGAAAAATAGGACTGATCGGCCTTGCCGTGATGGGTGCCAATCTGGCGAGAAATCTGGCAGGGCATGGTATTTCCACGGTCGTTTATAACCGAAGCCATGACAAGACGGAAAATTTCCTTAAAGAATTTGGAAGTGATACGAACCTTTCCGGCGCGGCTGCTTTGGAAGAATTGGTTAATTCTCTGGAAAAGCCGCGGAAGATTATCCTTATGATCAAGGCAGGCGAAGCGGTGGATGCCATGATAGCAAAGCTCGTTCCTTTTCTTGAAAAAGGTGATATCCTTATTGACGGTGGGAATTCCTTCTTTGAAGATACCCGGCGTCGGAGCAGGGAAATGGAAGCGCTGGGGGTTCACTTTGTGGGCATGGGTGTATCCGGTGGTGAAGAAGGGGCGCTCCACGGCCCCAGCCTTATGCCCGGCGGCACCCGCGAGGCATACGATGCTCTTGCGCCAATATTGAAGGCGGTCTCGGCGAAAGCGGAAGGAGAAGCCTGTGTGGATTACATGGGTCCTGATGGTGCCGGACATTATGTGAAGATGGTTCATAACGGCATCGAGTACGCTGATATGCAGATGATTGCCGATACATACTTTGTGATGAAGAACGTTCTTGGCATGACGGCGGAAGAGATGGCGGACACCTGGGAGACGTGGAACAAAGGCGAGTTATCTTCTTACCTGGTGGAAATCACCGCCCGTATTCTGCGGAAAGCCGATGAGATGACGGGGAAGCCTCTGGTAGATGTCATATTGGATGTGGCGAAACAGAAGGGAACCGGACGGTGGACAAGTATGAGCGCTTTGGCGCTTGGTGTTCCCGCTCCGACAATTACGGAAGCCGTTTTTGCAAGAACTATGTCTTCCCGAAAAAAGGAAAGACTGGTACTTTCCAAGCGGTACCGGGACCTTGCTTTTGAAGGGACGGAAGTGGACCGCCCGGCTGTGCTTGAAGACTTGCGGCAGGCTCTTTACGCGTCCAAGATTTGCGCTTATGCCCAAGGATTCAATCTTCTTGAAGAAGCGGGGAAAGTATACGGCTGGGATCTGCAGATGGGGCGCATTGCAAAAATCTGGCGGAGCGGCTGTATTATCCGCGCCCGTTTCCTGGATACCGTAAGTGAAATTTTTGAAAAAGAAAACGGCATGACCAATTTGCTGGCAAACGGATATTTTTCTCAAATTCTTTATGGCGCCCGCGCGGGCTGGGGGCGCATTATTTCCCTGGCAGCGGAAAGAGGCGCGGTTGTTCCCGCGCTCTCCAGCGCGCTTGCTTACTTTGATTCTTACCGTACTGCACGGGGAAGCGCGAATCTTCTTCAGGCGCAGCGTGACTGTTTCGGTGCCCACACGTATGAACGCATTGATAAGGAAGGGGCTTTCCATACCGACTGGATGAACTGAGTAAGGAAACTCCATGAAACAGCAGAAAACGGCATTTCTCACAAGATTATTTGCGGGGAATGCCGTTTGGGGATGGGAAAATAAAAAGAACGGCCGATAAAAACCGTTCTTTTTATTTTTAATTTCCTTCCAGCCGGGCGACGCCGAGCGGCGGGGACTGGAGGAAGACGACGTCTTTGTTTCTCTCCTCCAGCCAGCCTGCCTGCCATGCATTCGGGAGGAGGTAAACGGGACGTTCTCTTCTGTCATAAACGACCATGGCGTTGTCGAGACCGATGAGTTCTTCCGGCGGGACATCGCCCTCCGTCCAGCGGGCGCAGGTGTAACTGATCGGTTCCACATTTACCGTGACATTGTATTCCTTTTCCAGACGGTACTTCATGACTTCAAATTGCAGCTGGCCGACAGCGCCGATAATGAAGGATTCCATGATGTAAGGCTGCTTGTAAATCTGGATGGCGCCTTCCTGGGCAAGCTGGCTGACACCGTTGAGGAACTGTTTCCGCTTCATGCTGCTTTCCGGAGAAAGACGGGCAAACAGTTCCGGCGGGAATACGGGGAAGTCAATAAAGGTGACAGGGGATTTTTTTTCACATACCGTATCGCCCACGCCGAGTTCTCCTGTATCGAAGATTCCGATGATATCTCCGGGATAGGCTTTTTCTACGGTCTGCCGCTCTGTGGCGAGAAATTGCTGCGGCTGGGAAAGCCGGAGCATTTTGCCGCTCTGCCGATGGAGTACGGAAGCGCCCTTTTCAAAAATACCGGAACAGATACGCAGGAAAGCAATACGGTCATGGTGTTTGGGATCCATGTTTGCCTGGATTTTGAAAACGAAAGCGGAGAAAGCAGGATCTTCCGGCGCAATGTGTCCTTCCAGCGTTTCTCTTTCTTCCGGTGGCGGAGCAAGTTCCAGATATTTTTCAAGAAAAGTCTGTACGCCGAAGTTTGTCATGGCGGAACCGAAAAAGAGGGGGGTCAGTTCGCCTTTGGATACTTTGTCTTTATCAAAAGGGTCGCCTGCTTCTTCCAGAAGCTCCAGGTCATCTTTGAGGGAACTGAGAACCTCTTCGGAGAGATGGGAAACGATTTCAGGATCGTCTATCCTGCCTGAAATGACTTCCAGCTTTTTTACGCCGTGGGCGTTGTCTTTGACGAAAAGGTGGCACAGTTTCTTTTCACGATCGTAGATACCTGTGTAGTCGCCATTAACGCCGATAGGCCAGTTCATAGGACATGAACGGATACCGAGGACATCTTCAATATCCGCCATCAGGTCAAAAGGATTTTTGCCGAAATGGTCGATTTTATTGACAAAGGTAAAAATGGGAATACCCCGGTCGGAACAAACCTTGAAAAGTTTTTTCGTCTGGGCTTCCACGCCTTTCGCCACGTCGATGACCATGACGGCGCTGTCCACCGCCATGAGTGTACGGTAAGTATCTTCCGAAAAGTCTGCATGCCCCGGGGTATCGAGAATGTTGATGCGGCAGCCGTTGTAATCGAATTGGAGAACGGAGCTGGTGACGGAAATGCCACGCTGTTTTTCTATTTCCATCCAGTCGGATACGGCATAGCGGGAGGTCTTTCTTGCTTTGACGGAACCTGCCAGGTGGATCGCGCCGCCGTAGAGCAGGAGCTTTTCCGTGAGTGTCGTTTTGCCGGCGTCAGGATGGGAGATGATGGCGAAGGTACGCCGTCTTTTTATTTCTTCTGAATCAGTCATTTTGCACCTCAACTAACAATACTCGTTTATTATACAGGAAATCGGAGGATAAGGTAAATGTTTTTCGGAACATGGGCAGGATACATTTTGCGGAGTCTCCTTAGACCGTATTTATGGCTGCATCGGATCTTTTACGGCGAAATCACGCATGAGGGAAATCATGGATTCGTTTGTGAAAAGGAGCGTGAGTTCTTCAGGTGAGGTGATTCTGTCATTTTTTGTTTTCAGATATGTTTCAAAACGGTTTTGCACTTTACGAATGCGGCCGGAAACTTCAGGCATGATGATTTTCTTTCCCGTGATCTGCTCCATAAGGACGCGGATAAGGACGGGACGGAAAAAATATTCCATGAAACATGTCTCAATCCAGTAAGAATGTTTTGTTTTTGCAAAACGCGCTGTTTTTGCCATGAACCGCAGGTAAAGATCGAGTCCGTCATCCACGCTGCTCCAGAAATCGCTGAATGCCGTGTCGTAGCCGCCGTCTTCCTGCTTTTCAATAAATGCAAAGGCATCGGCTTCAATGATTCTGATTTTCTCTTTATTTGGAAATTGGGGCAGTATATTTCTTTTAAAAAGGGAAATGACATCGCGGTTCATTTCCACGACGGTCACCGATTCCACAGTTTCTTTTTCTGATGCCATGAAGGCGTAGTATCCGAGCCCCAGGCCGTAGGTGATTACTTTTCCTTTTGCTGCTTCAATGTCTTTTTCCATAGAACGGATTTCACTGGGGACGACGCTCATCCACACGCGGTTGTTTTCCAGGATGACAGGGAAGGTCATCCGTTCTTTGAAGAATCCCGCTTCCCCGTAGAGGAAAGGGTTTTCTTTTTTGTAACGGTGGAAGGTCTGGAAAAATTCATAAGGAAGATAATCTGCTGTGGTAAGAGCGATGCAGTTTTCCTTATCGGGAGAAATATGGATTTGTTCGTAGTACGGATTCTTTTTCACTGTACTTCCGTCTTGGCAGATGAGCTGCTCCATGACCGTCTCCATCATCAAATCGTATAAACGGCCGGGATCTTTTGTTTCGGTGAGATCTGAGTAAGGGAGGAGGGCCTCTTTGTTTTCATAGAGCGAAGTAACTGCTTCTTCCACGACATCGCCGAAGGCAAGATCCGTGATACGTGCCATAAAGGTGTCGCGCGGAGATGTTTCCGGGGACATGAGCCAGTCTTCATCCACATTCTGCAGGTACAGGCGGTCTTTTATTTCCGAAAGGATGATGTCATTTACGGTTTCTGCCAGAAGAAATTTGTGCCACAGTACAGCGGCAGCGTTTTTTATGTTTTCGTTCTTCAGTATGTCCATTGTCTTCTCCTCTTTATATTCTTTGCCTATTATACAGAGATTTCTGCTTTCCTTCCATGCACAGTTTTTCATGAGGATTTTCTTTGGAAAATATTCTAAAAATATATGTAAAATGCTATAATATCTGCAAAGTCTGTGAAATTCGGCAAAGGGGTGAAGGCATGGCTCGCGTAAAAGGCGCCAAACGATGGAATGAAATATCATCTTCTCAGTGGCTGTCGCTTTTTGCCGACCCTGCAGTTATGTCGGACCTGATGATGACGATTATTTCTTCTCTGTACCATGCGCCTGATTACACAGACAACGCGAAGCATATCGCCGATACTCTTTCTATGGAATACCGCGCGTTGAACGCAGCTGTCGGGTGGGCAGGAAATAAAATCCGTGACCGTTACGAAAGCGGGGCTTTTTTTGAAGAACCGGCGCGGACGGCAGAAAAAAAGAAAGTGCCGCCTGCCGTGGAAGCGGAAAAGGAATTTACCCTTACCGCGGAGGAGGCGGTGTGGGGGAAAGCTCTGTCGGAAATGGCGCCGTGGCAGTATATTTTTGATGGGGAAGAAGATGAGTATGGCGCGTATCTTTGGATACTGAAACCGGAGATGGCTGCAGCTTTCCGCGAATTGGAAGAAGCGGAGGTGTCAGCGGAAAATTCTGTCCGTGAAGCCCTGGCGGCGGATATTTCCTCTTTCGGTACGGAAGGGAATCTTTTCTCTTCCACCGCTGATGAAACAGTAGAGAAGATACGGAAGGTTCTTGAGGAAAGAAGCCGTTTTTTCCGCAAATCACTTTCCGAAAAAGCGGAATGCTGTGTCTGCGGGATTCACCGCCTGTCTCTTTTGAAAGCGGTGCCTTACGGAGAAGGCGGTATGAAACATAAAGGACTGGTTCTTTGTCCGATTCATGCGGCGCTTTTTGCCGCACATCTTATTTCTTTCAGCGACCGGGGAAAAGTGCTTGTGTCTCCATCGGTGACGGAAGAAGAAAAAGAACAATTTGGTCTTACGAAGGGAATGGACGCGCGGTATGCTTTCAGCAGGAGGCGTATGGCGGTCCATCGCAGAATTTTTAATCAGAAGGGACGGAAAGAAAAATGATCTTATCCGGTAAAGAAATCGCCCGCCACATAGGTGAGGAAATCGTGATTACGCCTTTTAATCCGAAGCGGCTGAATCCGAACAGCTACAACCTGACACTTGCTGATGAACTCATGGTGTACGACAATTATGAATTGGACATGAAAAAGAAAAATACAGGACATCTTTTAAAGATCCCGCAGGAGGGCTATGTGCTGGAACCAAATAAGCTTTACCTGGGCCGTACCCATGAATATACGAAAACCACTTGTTTTGTCCCGATGCTGGAAGGCCGTTCTTCGGTGGGGCGTCTTGGGCTCTTTATTCACGTTACTGCAGGATTTGGGGATGTCGGATTTTCAGGCTACTGGACACTGGAAATGTTCTGTGTCCAGCCGATCCGTATTTACTCGGGTGTAGAAATCTGCCAGATTTATTTCCATACGGTGTTGGGAGAGGCGGAGAAATATATAAGCGGCAAGTACCAGAATAATCAGGGGATCCAGCCGAGTTTACTTTACAAGGATTTTGAAAAGTAGTATACTATTATTAACTTTACAGCACTTCGAGCGAAGACGCTTGCAGCAGACGTTTGGGTTTCCATGCGCTCAGCTGCTTTTTTTATTCCGGAGAGATAAAGAATGGTTTGGCAAGTCCCAGCGGAATAAAATGGATATAGATAACGTACACGAAGCTGCCGTATCAAAAAGGAATTTTCCAAGGAGGTCTAAGGCTATGAAAAAAGTAATGAAGAAAATGCTTATCGCAGGAATGGCCTGTGTATGCGGTGCGGCGCTGCTGGCAGGATGCGGCGGTGACAGCGGTTCCAAAAGCGGCGGAGAAAAGCAGTTCCTGAATATCGCGACCGGTGGTACCGCAGGGACGTACTATCCGCTTGGCGGCGCTCTTGCTGAATTACTGAATAACAATATCAAGGGCATGAACGCTTCCGCCCAGTCCACCGGAGCGTCTGTGGCAAATGTAAATATGCTCAAAGATGGTTCTGTCGATCTGGCTTTCATTCAGAATGACATTGCTTACTACGCGGTCAACGGTTCTGAAATGTTCAAGGATAATAAAGTGGCCGGCCTCCGGGGTCTTGCGGCGCTTTATCCGGAAACGATCCAGTTCGTGACCACGGCTGATAAAGGGATCAAATCCATTGCGGATCTGAAAGGCAAGAAAGTTGCCGTCGGTGCGGCAGGCTCTGGTGCGGAAGCAAATGCCCGCCAGATTTTAGCCGCTTATGGTATTACTTATGATGATATTGATGAACGTTTCCTGTCCTTCGGCGAAGCGGCCGATGCGCTTAAAGACGGCAACGTAGATGCAGGCGTCGTTGTAGCGGGGTTCCCGACTGCCGCCATTCAGGATCTGGCGGCCAATAAATCTGCGGCTATTATCAATATCGACAGCGATAAAGCAGATGAACTGATGAAGCAATATCCCTACTATACGAAGGTAAGCATTCCGAAAGGCACTTATCCCGGGCAGGAAGAAGATATTCATTCTGTTGCCGTTAAATGTGTTGTCGTTACTACCGACAAGATGGATGACAAACTGGGCGGTGAAGTAGTCAAGGCGATTTATGAACATCTGGACCGCATGAAAGCCGCTCATGCCGTGGGCAAGTACATTACAAAAGATACCGCCCTTGACGGTATGTCCATTCCCATGAATGCGGGCGCCGAACAGTATCTGAAAGCCAAGTAGGGAAATGGCTGAAAGTTCCATAAGACATGGAAAAGAGTGGATGGCGCCGGGGCAGGAAACCGTTGTCATTCACTCCTTGTGTCTGCAGGAAAGATCATTTTATTATCATAAAGGAAAGGAGCGGCTTTTGCCGCATTGCCATGATCAGGAAAAACAAGGGCGGCCGGCTTGAAAACGTTATCGCCTCTGTGGGGATCGTCATTACTGTCTGTATTGCCGTCTTTGGCTACTATATCAGAACGCCGTACCTTTACGGACAGACTTCCGACGGATTTCTTATTCGACAGGAAGTGGAAGCGGGGACGCCGGTGACTTTGGCGTACCGCCATTCCGTACAGAAAACGATGATTTACGAATATCTTGCAGTGAATGAAACGGAAGACGGTCTTATTTTGAAATCGACAAAGTACCAATCCATGGGGGTGGGACTGCCTTTTTCGAAAGAAGACGGTGAATTCCGGCAGGAAGGGGAATGGTTCATCATGGATAAAATGAACCGCCGCTGTCCGGAATTGTCCATCCGGAACGGCGTGACCAATGATGAACACATTATCGTGGGTGATAAAGACTATGCGCTGGCGGAACTCATGCCTCTTGAAAAAGAACTTCATCTCTATGTGGCGCCGTTATGGAAGGCTTACTGGATGAAAAAAGAAATAAGGAGTTGATTATATTGGCCGATTTGGAGAAAAAGGAAAATCCTGCTGTGGAAAAAGGTATGAATGACCATCTGCAGAAGAAACTGAAAGAACTGGATAAAGAATCAAATACGATGGAATACAGCGGCACGTGGGCGAAAGTGATCGCTGTCATCTGTATCTGTTTTTCTCTTTTCCAGATTTATACCGGTTTCTTCGGCGCACTGGACGCTATGATCCAGCGGTGTATCCATCTGTCTTTCGGTATTTCTCTGGTATATCTCTTATGCCCCACTAAACGGGAGTGGATTCGCGGCGGAAGTGTGCATCCTGTCGATTTGGCACTTGCTATCATCGCGGCGATTCCACCGATTTATATTTTGGTGAATTACCAGCAGCTTATTTTGCGGGCAGGAACAGTGACACCTGTGGATACGTTCATGGGAGTGTTGGGGATGCTTATGGTTATCGAGGCGGCGCGCCGTATTGTAGGCCTGCCGATTGTTATTGTAGTACTCTGTTTCCTGGCTTACGGTTTCTTCGGCCGTTATATGCCCGGACCTCTGGCACACCGCGGGCTCACCGTGAACCAGATGGTCGGGCACCTCTTCTATACTACGGAAGGTGTCTTCGGTATTCCCATGGGCGTATCATCCACCTTTATTTTCCTTTTTATTCTTTTTGGGGCGTATCTTGAAAAAACAGGGCTTGGAAAATTCTTTATTGATATCGCCAATGCCATTGCCGGGTGGGCATCAGGCGGTCCTGCCAAAGTGGCGGTTATTTCTTCTGCCCTGCAGGGGACGATTTCCGGCTCATCCGTAGCAAACGTTGTCGGATCCGGTTCTTTTACCATCCCTATGATGAAGAAATTGGGATATCATAAAAACTTTGCGGGAGCAGTAGAAGCGGCAGCCTCTACCGGCGGACAGCTCATGCCTCCGGTCATGGGCGCGGCGGCGTTTCTCATGGCGGAATTTGTCGGCATTCCTTACATGGAAGTCGTGAAAGCGGCTATCGTGCCTGCGGTACTTTACTTTCTCGGCGTATTTTTGGGCGTTCATTTTGAAGCGAAGAAAAATAAGCTGAAAGGGACGCCGAGAAATGAACTTCCGCCATGGGTTAAGATCATGAAAGAAGAGGGGCATCTGGCAATTCCGCTGATTGCGATTATCGGGCTGCTTGCTTCCGGGTACACCCCGATGAAGGCGGCACTGGCAGGGATCATTATTTCCATTGCCACCGCCATGCTCCGCGCGAATACACGGATGGATTTCAATGATATTATTGACGGTCTGGTTAAAGGCGCCCGCGGCGCTTTGGGGGTGCTCATCGCCTGTGCGTCCGCCGGTATGATCATCGGTATCGTGACGAAAACGGGAGTGGGGCTGAAGCTGGCGTCTGCTCTTGTCGATGTGGCGGCAGGAAACTTTATGCTTCTTCTGTTCTGCACTATGATTACATCCCTCATTCTCGGCATGGGCGTGCCTACGACGGCAAACTATGTCATTACATCCACTATTGCGGCACCGGCCCTTATCCAGCTTGGCGTGCCGATTTTGGCGGCGCATATGTTCGTTTTCTATTTCGGCATCATTGCCGATATTACTCCGCCTGTGGCGCTGGCGGCTTATGCAGGAAGCGCTATTTCTGGCGGTGATCCGCTGAAGACAGGGGTAAACGCTTCGAAGCTGGGCATTGCGGCTTTCATTATTCCTTACGTCTTCGTTTTGTCACCGCAGATTTTAGGGATTGATGCTTCCGCCGGCAGCATTATTTTGACCACCTGTACGGCACTTATCGGTATGGCGGGCGTTTCGGCGGCGATGATCGGATACCTTGCGGCAAAGACGAATATGTTTGAGAGGCTCCTGCTCCTTGCCGGCGGCCTTATGCTCATTGATCCCCGTCTCATGACAGATGCGGCAGGCATCGGCATTCTTGCCTTTGTCCTCTTTATGCAGTTCCTGAGAAGAAAGAAAGCGGATGCATAATTTCTACGGTTCAATCACTCCACACAAAAACCCGCAGTATGTATTGCGGGTTTTTGTGTACCTTATTTAAGAGGAAGAGATTCTTCTCCCATAAGAATCCTTTCCATATCCTCATCTGCCGACTCCGCCCACGGCAGACGAAGCTTCGGCTGAATTCCCTCAAGAAGGTGGGGAAAGAGCGAATTGTCTTCCTTGATTTTTTCAGGAACGAAAACGGGAAGGCGGTCAGGCAGGATTTCCAGATCAATAGGGAAAGACGGCCCCTTTTCACCGTCTACATTTGTTATGAGTTCTTCTTCATTGCTGATGGAAATATGGGCTTTTTTTACGCCGACCACAGTCAATATTTCCGGCCCCAGTTGGAGGCCTGTGAGAAGTTTCGGGGCTTCACGGATGGTGCGGAGCCATTGGAAATTATGGAAAAGAGCCAGTTTGATGACGCCTTTGTTCCTTTCTTCCGGCGGGACAAGGTTGCGGAAGCTGCCTGCCGAATCGGTGAGCATGGCTGCCACCAAAGGGGAGGAAATATGGATATCCGTCCCGTTTTCTTCCCGGATGTGGAAATGGTAAGAATGCTGTTTGGGAAGAGCCTGAAACCCTTTCATAAAGTACGCAAGAGAGCCAAAAAGCGTTTTTTCCTTAATTGTCACTTCGCTGACCGCTTCCGGAATGAGTCCTGCGGCAACGATATTGATGAAGTAGCGGCCATTGATTTTCCCTACATCGATAGTGGTGCGTTTTGCCTGTTCCAGCATCCGTATAGCGCCCTGGGGCGAACGGGGGATATGAAGCGCCCGTGCCAGATCATTCACCGTTCCGAAAGGAATAAAACCGAAGCATGAATCGCTGCGGACAGGAACCATGCCGTTAATGACTTCATTAATCGTACCGTCGCCGCCCATGCAGATGATGTCTTTATTCTTTTCCGCGGCGCGGCGGGCGAAATCTTTCGCATCTCCCGCTTTTTGCGTCAGCTTGATGGAAACGTCGTCATACCGTTTGGAAAGAACAGAAGATAAAAGCGGAATGTACTTCGGCGCCCGTTCCCGTCCCGAAGTGGGATTTACAATGACCAGACAGCGTTTTACGTTTTCCAAAACCAGGCCCTCCTCCTGCAATTCTATTTCTTTACTATTATAGCAGAAATGTATTTATGGAAAGAGGTATAAAGGGATCTTCTTAAAGAAATATTTTCTAAGAGTGTGTCACAAATGTTTGATTACTATAGAGATCCGTGCTGAGATAAATGCATAGGGTTCTTGAGGTATGTTGTAAGTTGTAGTATAATATAACCTGCAATTTGTGTACGGTAAATAAAAGGACGGACCCTTTTACCGGTATAAGGAGGAATATTTTTTATGAACGTAAAAGCAGAAGCACTGGATCAGCACAAGGTACAGCTTACCATTGATGTACCGGCTGAAGTTGTGGTCAAGGGGTTTAAGCAGGCAGTAGCCCGTATCGCCAACCAGGTGAAGATTCCCGGGTTCCGTAAAGGCAAGGCGCCCCGCCGCATTATCGAGATGCATTTCGGCAAAGAAGCTGTTGCCGGAGAAGCACAGGATATTGTTATCAACCAGGCTTTGAATGACGCGATTATGCAGGAAAAACTTATTGCTGTCACCACTCCCGAAGTAAAACAGGAACGTTTTTCTGAAACGGAAGGTGCTGCGTTCACCGCTACTTTTGTCAAACAGCCGAAAGTAAAGCTTGGCGAATATAAAGGACTTTCCGCTAAACATGTAAAACCGGAGATTTCCGATGACCAGGTTATGGCACAGATCCGGCAGGCTGCAGAGCAGAATGCGAGAATGGAAAAGGCGGAAGAAGGTACTGTCCTTAAAAAAGGCGATATCGCCGTTATCGACTTCAAAGGTACCGTTGACGGAAAAGCTTTTGAAGGCGGTGAGGGGAAAACTTATCCGCTGGAAATCGGCTCAAAGAGCTTTATCCCGGGGTTTGAAGACCAGCTTGAAGGCCACAAGGCGGGCGATGACGTAACAGTTTCCGTATCTTTCCCGAAAGACTATTTTGTGGATACTCTTGCCGGTAAAGGGGCGGAATTCGCTGTACATATCAATGATGTGAAGCATAAAGTAATTCCCGTTATTGATGATGCTTTTGCCAAATCCGTAAGCCGTCATGAAACGCTGGACGAATTGAAGGAAAGCCTGAAACAGCAGATGCAGCTCCGGGCATTCCAGCAGGCGGAAGAAGCTTACCACCAGGCTCTGATTAATCAGGCGGTGGCAAATTCCGAAGTGGATATTCCGCAGGAAATGGTCGATCAGCGCATTGATGAAATCGAACAGGAAGTTAAACTGAATATGGAAGCCCAGGGTATGGATTTTGATAAGTATCTTTCCAACATGGGCAAGTCGGAGGAAGAATTCCGTCAGAGCTACAATAAGACTGCTGAGCAGCAGGTACGCGAAGGCTTGGTGCTTGCGGAAATCGCTAATGTTGAAAAACTGGAAGCGACCAATCAGGATCTGAATATGGAAGTTTACAGCATGGCGCGCCAGTTTAATGCGGAACCGAAAGATGTCATCAAAATCATCAGAGATGAAAACCGCGCGGGGATGCTTTACAATTCCGTACTCCGCAAGAAAGCAGCTGCTTTCATTTACGGCGCGGCGGTAAAGGAAGAAAGTAAAAAAGAAGAAACAGCCAAGAAGACAGAAGCTCCGGCAAAAGAAAAGAAAGAATCTCCGCTGGCCGCAAAGACAGTCAAAGAACTGAAAGCTTACGCTGAAGAAAAGGGTATTGCCCTTGACTCCCGTGCAAAGAAAGCGGACATCATCGCTACGATCGAAGCGGCTGAAAGAAAGTAATCCGTTCAACTTCATACAGTGAATTTTATTTCATAACCTAAAGAGGCGCAGGCATGTTCCGCGTCTCTTTGTTGATGTATGAAAAAGAAATATAGAATTTTATCGTTATAAATTGTAAGATTGTGGTACAATTAGAAAGTACAAATAGTATTTATGAGAAAGGATGTTTATCTATGCCTTATGTGCCGATTGTTGTGGAACAGACCTCTCATGGGGAACGTTCCTATGATATTTATTCCCGTCTTTTAAAAGACCGTATCGTATTTCTTGACGGCCCCATTGATGATCATACCGCCAACGTGATTATTGCCCAGTTTCTCTTTCTGGAAGCGGAAGACCCCGACAAAGATATCCATTTTTACATCAACAGCCCCGGCGGCGTTGTGACGGCAGGCATGGCTGTTTATGACACGATGCAGTATATCCGCCCTGATGTGTCTACCATCTGTATCGGTTCCTGCGCCTCCATGGCGGCCGTACTTCTGACAGCCGGCGAAAAAGGGAAACGCTACGCCCTGCCTCATGCCAGCGTTATGATCCATCAGCCCCTCGGCGGTGCGCAGGGACAGGCGACAGATATTGCAATCCATGCCAAGGAAATTATCCGTCTCCGCAGCGAGCTCAACGGAATCATCGCGGCCCACAGCGGACAGACGCTGAAAACTGTCATGAAAGACACCGAAAGGGATAATTTTATGACTGCTGACGCCGCTTTGAAATATGGGCTCATTGATAAGATTCTTACCAGAAATGAACTGGCCGAGTTAAACGGGAAATCTGAATTAAGCAAGAAATAAGGAGGCTCTGTGGCTAATAAAAATGAACAACCGCCGGTATGCAATTTCTGCGGACGGTCGGGAGACGAAGTCGAAAGACTGATTGCGGGACCGGGCGTCTTTATCTGCAATGAATGCATTGAAGTCTGCCGGAACATATTGGAAGAAGAAATGAAAACTTCGAAGAAGAAGGGGCTTCCCGATTTTGAACTTCCGACACCTGAAAAAATCAAAGAATACATGGATCAGTACGTTATCGAGCAGGATGATGCAAAAGTTGCCCTTGCCGTAGCCGTGTACAACCATTATAAACGTATCCGCTATGAAAAAGACGATGACGGTGTGGAACTGCAAAAGTCAAATATCATCATGCTGGGACCCACAGGGAGCGGGAAAACTCTTCTTGCCCAGACGTTGGCGAGGTTTTTGAATGTTCCTTTTGCTATTTCCGATGCGACTACCTTAACAGAAGCGGGCTATGTGGGGGAAGACGTGGAAAATATCCTGCTCCGTCTTATCCAGGCGGCGGATTACGACCTTGAAAGAGCCCAGCGGGGCATTGTCTACATTGATGAAATTGATAAAATCGCAAAAAAATCGGAGAATCCGTCTATTACAAGGGATGTTTCAGGGGAGGGCGTACAGCAGGCCCTGCTGAAAATCCTTGAAGGGACCGTAGCCAGTGTTCCGCCACAGGGCGGACGCAAGCATCCTAACCAGGAGATGATCCAGCTGGATACGTCAAATATCCTCTTCATCTGCGGCGGAGCCTTTGCCGGCATAGATAAAGTCATTGCCCGCAGAACGACCAGGAGCACGATGGGATTTGGCGCGGATATCAAGAAAGCCGATGAGAAGGACATTGCGGAAGTTCTTCAAAACGTAGAACCTGAAGACCTCCTGAAATTCGGACTTATTCCGGAATTTATCGGCAGGCTTCCTGTCATCGTAGCTCTCCACCCGCTAAAAGAAGAAGCGCTTATCAGAATCCTGTCGGAGCCAAAAAACGCTCTTATCCGCCAGTACCAGAAACTTCTCGGCATGGACAATGTGGAGCTTGTTTTTGAGGGGAAAGCGGTTCGTGCCATTGCGAAGAAAGCCATTGAAAGGAATACGGGTGCCCGCGGACTCCGTGCGATTATTGAAAAGATCATGACAAAAGTGATGTATGAGATTCCCGGAATGAAAGATGTGGTGCGCTGTACCGTTACGGAAGATACTGTTCTCAAAGGCGAACCGCCCCTGCTGGAAAGAAAAAAGAAATGAAATTATAATAAATTGTAATAATATAAATGCGTTTTGCCGTAAGACAGGACGTATTTTTGTTTGAATAGACAGAAGAGTTATCTTCCCTTGCATAGAAGACCGTGTTTACTGCGGTGTTTTTTATTGATTCGGGAGAGGCTTTCATCGAGAAAATGCGAAATGTTTCTTGAAAAATCTGCTTTTTTATCGGCTGTGTGGTAAAATATAAAGAAGTGTTGATTCTTTACAAAGACACTGAATTATAAGATAAGAGGAATTTTTATGAACGAGAATACAGATATAGGAGATGCAGCCGTTTTGACACTGCCTGTCGTGGCTCTTCGCGATATCATTGTTTTTCCCCATATGACAGTGAACCTGGATATCGGGAGAAAAGAATCTATTGAAGCCGTCCGCGCCGCAGGCCGCAGCGACCGGTATCTTGCTATGATCATGCAGCGTGATGGAAAAGTGGAAGTACCGCAGGAAGAGGATCTCTACTCCTTTGGCACCGTTGTAAAAGTAAAACAAATGCTCCAGCTGCCCGGCGGCCTCATCCGCATACAGGCGGAAGGAATTTCCCGCGTCCGTGTTCATAGCGTTGAACGAAAAGAAAACTGCTTGGTGTCCCAGTTGGAGGATGTGTCGGAAATCGAGCCGTCGGACGCGCTTCGTGGGGAAGCATACAGAAGGGCCCTTTTGAAATCCTTCTTTGAATGGATTCACAATGCCCAGCAGAATCTTTCGGATGAGCAGATGGAGCAGCTGAAAGCTTCCGACACGCCGGGATACACCGCTGATTTCATTTCTACACAGATGCCTATAAGCCCTGCAAGACGGCAGGCTGTTCTGGAAGAAAACGACGTTATGGAAAGGCTTGTTCTTATTCGCCGGTTTCTTGATGAAGAAATACAAATCGGCCGCCTGGAGGCGGAAATAAACGGGGAAGTGCGGAGCCGTATGGAAAAGGAACAGCGCGATTACTACCTCCGTCAGAAAATAAAGAGCATCCACGACCGCCTCGGCGACGAGATTTCCCAAGATGCGGAAGCGGAAGAATACAGGCAGAAACTCGAAAAAAGCGGAATTCCCGATGAATATAAAAAGAAACTGGAAAAAGAAATTGCTCATCTGGCCACCATGCCGCCCATGATGGCAGAAACTACCGTGGCAAGAAACTATCTGGAATGGATATTTTCCCTGCCGTGGAAAGAAGAAAGCAAAGACCTTCTCGATTTGAAAAAAGCAGCGAAACTTTTGGATGAAGATCATTACGGCCTTGCAAAAATTAAAGAACGTATCCTTGAGTACCTTGCTGTCCGCATCCTTGCTCCGGAAGCAAAGGCGCCTATTATCTGCTTTGTGGGGCCGCCCGGTGTCGGTAAGACCAGCTTTGCCCGCTCTATTGCCCGTGCGCTGGACAAAAAATTCGCCCGTATTTCTCTGGGCGGTATCCATGATGAAGCTGAAATCCGCGGGCACCGCCGCACCTACATCGGGTCCATGCCGGGGCGCTTCATCGAAGCCATTGCCCATGCAAAAACAAAAAATCCCCTTCTTCTTCTGGATGAAATCGATAAAGTGGGCTCTGATTTTCGCGGCGATCCCGCTTCGGCGCTCTTGGAAGCGCTCGATCCGGAACAAAACAAGGCTTTCCACGATAATTACATTGATATCCCCTTCGATTTGTCAAAAGTGTTTTTCGTGGCCACGGCGAACACCGTTTCCACCATTCCGGCGGCGCTCCTTGACCGTATGGAACTCATCGAGCTCTCGGGATATACGGAAGAAGAAAAAGTACAGATTGCAAAAAAATACCTCATACCGCGGCAGCGTGAAAGAAACGGGCTGAAAACCGCAGATCTTCATTTTACGGATGCCCTCCTGCGGAAAATCATCAGAAGTTATACCCGGGAAGCTGGCGTCCGTGAACTGGAACGGACCATCGGCGCCCTCTGCCGCAAGGTGGGAAAGAAAATCGTTCTTGCCGATAAAACGATTCCCCCGCTTTCTGCCAGGACACTGGAGGAATATTTGGGGCCTGTAAAATTCCTGCCCCTTGCCGAAGAACATGAGTCGCAGGTGGGACGTGTCAACGGTCTTGCATGGACAGCGGCAGGTGGTGAAGTTCTCGATACCGAAGCAATCACCATCAAAGGAAAGGGGAATCTGATCCTTACGGGCCAATTGGGCGATGTCATGAAAGAATCGGCAGAAACCGCATATACTTATATCCGCAGCCGTGCTAAAGAATTAGGGCTTGTGGAAAATTTCTATGAAACGCTGGATACCCATATCCATCTTCCCGAAGGCGCCGTGCCGAAAGACGGACCTTCCGCGGGGATTACCATGGCCACTGCGATGGCATCCGCCTACACCGGACGGAAAGTCAGAGGCGATACCGCCATGACAGGCGAAATTACCCTCACAGGCGAAGTCCTTCCCATCGGCGGAGTGAAAGAGAAAGTTCTTGCCGCCAGCCAATTCGGGATCAGGCAGATCCTGCTTCCTGAAAAGAATAAAAGAGATATGGAAGAAATACCGCAGTCCGTAAGAAAAAAATTGGAATTTATCTACGTGAAAAATGTGGATGATGTCTTGGCGCATGCCTTGATGAAATAGAGGAACGGACATGGCTGAAATCAAAGACAAGAAAAAGTTTCACATCTTCTCTGCCGCCTATATAGGGTCAACGGTGAAGACAGGGGAATATGGCGGAAAAAAAGAAATCGCTTTTATCGGGCGGTCAAATGTGGGAAAATCTTCTCTCATCAACTCTTTAAGTGGTATGAGAAAGCTTGCCTACGTCAGCCGTGAACCGGGAAAAACGAGAACCATCAACTACTACGCTGTACAATCCAGAAGAGATACAGGCAGTGGAGAAGAACGGCAGGAGTGGTACCTTGTCGACCTGCCCGGTTATGGTTTTGCGAAAACAAGCCAGGCGAATCGTGATTCCTGGAGCGGTTTTATTGACGAATACATCAGGAATTCGGAGAATCTCGTCATGGTAGGGCTTCTTGTGGATTTGAGGCATCTCGGTCTTCCCATCGATCTGAAAGCTTACGAATGGCTGAAAAAAATTGCGCCGGGCCTCCAAATCATCGGGACAAAAGCCGATAAAACAGGGAAAAATGAAATGAACAAAAATCTCCGCATATTGGAGAAAACCTTTCCCGCGGACACAGCTCCCCTTGCCTACTCATCACTGTCCGGCACGGGGCGGGATAAGCTCCTGGCACTCATTGAAGAAAAAATCTGCAGGTGACCTATGAAAAAAATTATTTTTGCGGCAATCTGTCTCCTTTCTTTCAGACTGACAGCTGCTGCCTACAATACCTATGCGCCGAATTCCTGGGATATTGTAAAAAAAGAAGCCTGGGACTATCAGGCCGTTTACGACCTTTGTGAAAAAGGCCGCGCACCGGACTATGACAGAAACTTTTTCAACCGGGGAAGCCTTACCAGGTATGAACTTGCCTCCGTTCTGAAAAATATTCTCGAAGCGGAGAAAAAAGGGGCTGCTTTTACAGAGGAAGAGAAGAAAAAACTTATTCGCCTGAAAAAAGAATATGCCCGTGAATTGGATGCCCTCGGGTACAGGGATGAAAAAGGAAAGAAAGAACCCGTTATTGAAATCGAAGGTGATGCCAGAGTTCGCTGGACAAAAGGCGAAGAAAACGATGCCCGTATCCGTACTGGCGCAAAATGGAATATAGGGAACTCTACCTATATTCAGGGACAGGGAAGTATTAACTCATAAGAGATAAAAAGACAGTGGTGGAATGCCACTGTTTTTTCGTGTCTTTGGCTGCCAGTCATTAGTATAAACTGTGAGCTTGGAAAGCTATAAGCCGGGGACTGGAGGGGGGCAACCGGAAGATATAAGCCTGTCTGCTAAGCGTCATCTTGAGCCGTACGAAAGATCTGCGGTCGTGGTAAGGGAATCGGTGAGTGTGTAAGAAAAAAGTCTGTAAATATGAATCGGTAAGACTCCATCAGAGTCATAGATTCTTCACTCCATGTCACATATTCATTTTCCGTCTTTTCCACAAGGCATTCTTGCCTCCGTTCAGAATGACAATTGGAGGAAAAGGCATCATAATGAGGTGAACGTTAAGCGTCATCCGAAAGCGAATGTGAAGGATCTATGACCATGGTAAGGAAAGCGGTAAGCTGTCATCGAAAGTCATAGATTCTTCACTCTGTGCCACTGTCCCATTTTACGTTTTTCGCACACAGCATTCTTGCCCCGTTCAGAATGACAGCGGACGGTAAGGTGTCATCCTGAACGAATGTGAAGGATCTGCTGCCGTGATGAGAAAGACGGAAATCAGGTTCTCTCTTATCATTTGATTCACTATGATATGCGAGTATCCTCCGCCACTGACGTGGTTTCCTCCTTTACAAGCAAGGAAGCGTCTTGTCTGCCATATTTAAAAGCATTTAACACGAATCGGTGTTTAGAAAAAGAGGTTCTAAGAGGAAGAATAGGGAAATAAAAAAGCCCTGTTGTTTGACAGGGGGCTTTCGATGTATCACCGTACATTTTGTGGCGGAATCTTTATACCTATTTGCCAATAGCCGCTTTCCGCTATTTATTCACCGCTTCGTTCAGCTTTTCGAAGTAGAAGTGCATATTGGCTGTGAGGTCGTCGCTTTCTGTGAGAAGGGCGCCGCCTACGAGGAAGATGGCATCCGGACCGTAGACTTGTACCATTTTTTTAAAAAGCTGCCATTTCATGCCGCCGCTGGGAACAGGGAAGATAGAGCGGAGCCCGCCCATTTCTGTTTCCGTACCGTCGCAGATTTTCCGGCATACTTCTTCGGTGAAAGGAAAGCGTCCGCCGAAGCTGGTGAATATGGCGGCATCGGCGCCTGCCAGGCGGCTGAACTGGCCGTAGCAGCAGAAGGGGGAAATGCCGGAATCCGCACTGAGGACAAGAGGGCCGGAGAAACAGGGGTGGAGGAAGATGGGCAGATGGAAGTCGGGAGCGGAGGAGAGTTCTCTGATGATGGAGAGCCCCAAAAGCCCCGGAGCTGCCATGATGCCGCCGGCGCCTAATTCCTGCGCGGTCATGGCACGTTCAAGAAATTCCATGCTGTCTGCGGTACAGTTCGCAATGTAAAGGGAGCGGCCTCCTGTTTTTGCATTGGCGTTATTCACGCTGTCTACGCAGGCTTTTACTCTGTCTTTGAAAGGAGCGTAGGATTGATTGAAGAGGCTGTGGTCGTCTTTAATGAGCGGACAGCCGCCAAGGGCAAGTTTATAGGCGGTTTCTCCGAAGTCTTTTGCACTTCTTCCGAGAGGTTTCAGTGCCGACATGAGAATGGGGCCTTTTTCAATACCGCAAAGCTCACGGATACCCTGCCGCCCGAATTTCGGACCGGGATAGTGGCGGTACATGCTGTCGGGAAGCTCAAAGGACATAAGGCGGATGCCCGGCTGGAGGCTTGTATTTCCGAAGAGCATGTTCATGAGTTCTGTCATTTCTCCTTCGACGGTGTCGGGACTGTAGGAGATGATGGCGTAGTAGGAGCCGGGGTCCGCTTTTTTCAGGTCTTCAATCTGGCCGATGACGGAGTCTTCAATCCAAGTGTTTACAAAGAGTTCGTCAGGGCATTCTACAGTTTGTTCCACAGCGATGCCGCGGGCGATTTTTTTCGCTTCGGCATAGTCGTCTGCCGCGATTCGATAGGTGGCGGTAAAGCGGGAGGAATGTCTCAATGCGTCATTTAATTCGTTAAAGAGTTCACTTTCAAAAAAAGGGTTTGATGCCATTCAATATACCTGCTTTCCTTAGTTCTTTTTGATTTCGCGGGATACTTCCGGGCGGCTTTTCTCAATTTTCTCTGTGCTTCCTGTGTCACCGGAAAGCCAGTAGAGGGGCCTGTTTTTTGATTCTTCATAAATGCGTCCTATATATTCGCCGATGATGCCGAGGCCTACAAGGTTGACGGCGCCAAAGAAAGAAACGAGGATGGTGAGGGTTGTCCAACCGGGAACGACGGCGCCTGTGAGGTAGGCGTAAAGAACATGAAGTATCAGGATGATGCCTGCGATACCTGCAAAGATGCCTGCGTAAAAAGCGGCACGAAGGGGGGTGGTAGAGTTGGTGAGGATACCATCTACGGCAAAGTGGAGCATTTTCCTCATGTTAAATTTGGATACGCCTGCATGCCTTGCCGGCGCCTCAAATTTAACGCTGGCGGTTTTAAATCCAAGCCCGCCCACAATGCCGCGGATGAAGCGGCTGTGTTCACGGAACTTAAGGAAAACGTCGAGTGCTTTTCTGTCCATGAGACGGAAGTCGGAACCTCCTGGAAGGACAGGGGTCTTTGAAATGGAATTGATTATGGTGTAGTATCCCGCAGAGGTGATTTTCTTTATGGGTCCTGCGTCTTCGGTGGCGGTACGCACGGTCTGGATGATGTCATATCCTTCTTTCCATTTTCCGATGAGTGTGGGGATAAGGGCGGGAGGATGCTGCATATCGCCATCCATGGTGATGACAGCGTCGCCGCGGGCGAAGTCCATGCCGCAGGTAATGGCGATTTGGTGCCCAAAGTTGCGTGCAAAGGTAAGCGCCCGTACATGAGGGTCTTTTTCCGCAAGACCGCAGATAAGTTCATTGGTGCGGTCATGAGAGCCGTCGTCCACATAAATCAGTTCATAGGCCATACCCGTTTCTTCCATGACACGGGTGACGGCATCGTGAAAAAAAATGACATTGTCTTCCTCGTTGTACACCGGGGTGACGATAGAAATCATAGGATAACTCCTTTTACATACAATACAGATGATACTATTATAGCACAGCATGCTTTTTGAAGAGGCGGAAGTCTCCGCAGCACTTTTTGACTTGGCATGTATGTTCCAGGCGCGGCAGATGAATAAAGGAGTGGCATCCCCTTGTGGCTATAGAATAGAATGCAGATTTCTGCCGATATATTTTCCTTGAAAAAATGTAAATGACAATTTTTGCTTAAGGGAAACAAAAAAGAAACCCACCGGCATAGCCGGTGGTTCTTCTTATGCGGCCCAAGGGCCTA
>OJSO01000021.1_pt1 | contig 171026 bp, 122 predicted proteins | sample 1599521 | NCBI WGS metagenome assembly OJSO01 (sample SAMN04168659, study PRJEB22393) | human gut metagenome | biome: human gut microbiome; feature: stool | host: Homo sapiens | collected 2014-05-12 | reverse complement strand
TTGCTCGTGTAGCTTTGGAAAATGCAGCTTCTATCGCTGGTATGTTCCTGACTACTGAATGTGTAATTGTAGAAAAGAAGGAAGATAAGCCCGAAATGCCGATGGGCGCTCCCGGAATGGGAGGAATGGGTGGAATGATGTAATATCATCCCATGATTAAAAAGAGAAGCCGCTTCAGATAATCTGGAGCGGCTTTTTTGTTTTATCAAATAAGTTCTGTTTCTTCCGGAAAGTCATTACGGATTTCCGGAAGCAATCAGAATATAAATTTAAGGGATATTGGGATTGGCATTGGTTTCACTCTCCGGAATCGCATATAGATAGTATGAACTGTTCGGAGTAAATTCTGTTCCATTAGGGAATGCTACTTCGTAGTGTCCGATTGGTTCGTTCTCTTCATACGTGCCATCTTCCTGCCAGCAATCTATCAGGTATTTAGTATCTTCCGGCTTGTCACCAGGAATGATCTTGATACCTTCTATCTGAGCCATTTCTTCTTTAGTCAGCATTTCACGTTCCAGGGATTTTTGAGTTCTTAAGATGTCAGTCATGCTGAATCCTTCTCCCCATAGTTCGCGACGGCGTTCTACTAAAATTTCCTCAACGAGGTCTTGCTTGTTTTTTCCTGTTACATCATAATCGGTCAGTCCTCTTGCGTTTCGCAATGTGTTGAGCGGAGCCACAGCATCTGTAATAGATGTTGTATTGTCTCTGGCCATAGCTTCGGCTTCAATCAGATACATTTCGGCAGAACGCATGACAACAATGTCACCAGTCTGGTCAGCGCGGATACGGAATTTACAATATCCCATATATCCTTCTCTCATCCATTTGAATAGTTCTCTACGGATATCATTCTTGGAGAACAGATTATAGAAATGAGGATCTGCCATAAAGCTATTATAGGAGTCGGGTTCCTCTGCATCTACATAGTAGAAGTTGTAGCTGGGATCGGACTGAGTCGTAGATTGAGGATGTCCCCATATCCATTCAGAATTACTTATATCATTGAAACCTTTATAGGTAGCAGCGTCTTTCATTAAAGGATATCCTTCCTGAGCCGCTTTTGCTGCTTTCGCCGCTTCTTCATATTGGCCTGTCAGTAAATAGGCACGTGCCAATAATCCGTTGACTACACTTACATTGGGTTTGTACTTTTCCTGTGCTGTGGATGGAGTAAAACCGTCCAAATCAGTTTTCGCCTGTTCGAGATCCTTAAAGATTTGTGTGTATATCTCTTCTACGGTAGCTCTGCCTTTAGGTTCTGTTTTTGATGTAGTAGGTTCTGTGTACAGTGGAACACAAGGCGCACTTTTATCTTTCAGGTACGTGAACTGATAATGCTGCACAAGATGCAGATAACAGAAAGCACGCAAAGCAAGTGCTTGTCCTTGTGCATACCGGAAGTCTTCATCTTTTGTATCTCCTTTGATAGAGATTACAGAATTGCAGTTGTCTATGGTCTTATAGAATGTAGTCCATGCAAAACTGACTCTACCTGCAGTTGGAATAGAAACCTCATTTAATTTGTAAGTCGCACTAAATCCGTATGTGTTGGCAGTACGTAAAACAACATCACTACCCATCATGTCATCTGCTAAAGATAAGGCACGATAACCAATGTTTGCATAAGTTGTTCCGTATTCCATTAAGTTATACCATGCACCGATGAATATACGTTCGGCATTTTCGGGAGTAGGAGCCAGCCCCGAATCAACGGAATCTGTTGGAGTATGATCAAGGAAATCACCGCTACATCCGGTTACCATCAGTAAACCTGTAGCAAGTATAGCTGTATTCTTTATTAATTTTTTCATATTAAATTGTTGAATGCTGATTAGAATGAAACATTAATACCACCTGTTATCGATCTCATAGCAGGATATCTGTAATAAGTGACTCCTGTTATACCTTGTTCCGGGTCTAATCCCTGATGTCCGCTTAGGGTTAATAAATTATCTCCCTGAACAAAGATCTGAAGGTTGCTCAAACTTATTCTTCTTATTAATGACTGAGGAAGAGAATAAGATAACATCACATTCTTTAGACGTAAATATGAGTTATTGTACAGGAATCGCGTAGATGTACTGGTCCACTGGTTGCTTGTTGTACTAAGGGCGGGAACATCAGTATATCTGTTTTCAGGAGTCCAGCGATCTAACATTTCTGTTGACCAGGAGCGTCCGGCGGCAGAACCTGAGTGAAGAATCATTATTTTATCACGGTCATAAACATATCCGCCAATGCTATAAGAGAACATAGCCGATAACTCAATGCCTTTATATGAGAATGAAGTATTGAAACCACCATATACTTTAGGTAAAGACGATTTGTTGACAAAGTAATAATTAGCTTTGCTATAATCATTGGTAGTAACTTTGATTGTATGGCCGTTTTCGTCTTTCTGATTCATATACCACAATGGTTCTCCATTGTCGGGATTGACTCCGGCCCATTCTTTGAGATAGAAATCATAGACAGAACGACCTTCCTGCAGTTTTGTGAAACTACCCTGAGGCATATCTTTCAAAGGCAATTCCGTTACTTTATTCTTGTAGTGGGTTAAGTTTAATCCCATATTCCATTTAAAGTCTTTCACGTCGATGATTGTACCTTTCAGTTCAATCTCGAAACCCGTATTTTTCAATGCTCCCACATTTTCATCAACGGAGGTGTATCCGAGTGAAGAAGCCAAAGGACGTGAATATAACAAATCTTTGGATTTACGTTGGAAGAAGTCGAAAGAACCCGATAGACGGTTGTTCCACAAAGAGAAGTCGATACCGACATTGAAATTTAAGTTGGTTTCCCATTTCAGATTAGGAGTAGCCAGACGGTCGGTTACCAATCCGCTTTCGTTGTTGTTCGAAATGATGGTATATAGACCGCTACTTGCATAATACGAGCCTAAATTGTCGTTTCCTTGTGCACCATAGCTTGCTTTCAACGTCAGTGCAGACAACCAGTTTTCGGTACCTTGCATAAAGGCTTCACGGTTTATTCTCCAGGAACCACCTACCGACCAGAAGTTACCCCAACGTGTCTCCGGAGCAAAACGTGAAGAACCATCGCGACGGTAAGAGCCACTCAGATAATACCTGTCTTTATAATCATACTGAGCATTCATCAGATATCCTACTAAAGAATAGTCAATGCGGTATCCTGAACCTCCTGTCACCTGTGAGCCTACAACCAACTCCGGATAATCAGGAATAGCCATTTTAGAACGTGAGGCTGTTAATTCGTCATAACGATAGGAGTATGCTTCTTGTCCTGCAAGGATGTTGAAGTGATGATCGCCTATTTTCTTGTCGTATGAGATAATATTATTCCAGGTCCATGAAAGTGTACGGTCATTTTCCCGGCTGGAGCCACCTCCTGTATTAACAGCAGGACCAATTTTAGGATTTGTGTAGTCCAATGAATTGAAATTGATCAGGTCAAAGTTGAAACTTGTCTTAAACTTTAGTCCTTCAATGAATGTCACTTCTAAGAATGTACGGGCTGATACTTCATCTCTCATACGTTCTGATTTGTCTAAAGGCAGTGTTGCCGGCAAGTTCCAGTTCGCATTGTTTGCACGGTATGAACCGAAGTCCGGAACCAGTTCGCCATCTTCTGTATCAAAAGAACCGTCTGCTTTCACTTTATAGATAGGGTAGAAGTTGGGCATTGTACGTCCTGCATTGATAACATTACTTGTTTTAGTATCAGATGATGTAGGGTAGTTTTGTTTAGAGTGGGCAAAACTGATGTTAGCACCTCCTTTTAACCATTTAGTCATCTCACTGGTGACATTGGTGCGGAGATTAAAACGTTCATAACCTGACTCTAAAGCAATACCCTTATCATTCAGGTAGCCTGCTGAAAAATAATACTGGTTTGTTTTGCTACCGCCGGAAGCATTTAGGCCAATTTCTGTACGCAGAGCCTGTTGTTCCATGGCATCCTGCCAGTCGAAATCCCATAACGGAGTTGCTCCTGCCAGCAATTTTCCATCTGTGCCTACCGGCTGAGGATAGTTGGTCCCGTAAGGGTTAGGGCCACTGTTCATCAGTCTTTTTACTAAGTTGGCAGAGGCTGCGGCAGCTGCTGCTTCAGGTGTTGGATAGTTCTTTTTGTCTTTGGCATATTGATTGCGCATTGCTTCCCAATATAGCTCAAAATAATCATTTGTACCTACCCTGTCATAGTCTCTGATAGCTCGGTTGGACCCTCCGAACGTAGCTTTAAGGTTTACGCTTGTTTTTGAATCAGTTTTACCTTGTTTGGTAGTAATGATGATGACACCATTGGCACCACGCGAACCATACAGAGCAGCAGATGCAGCATCTTTCAATACGGTCATAGATGCAATGTCTTCAGGATTAATAGCATTAATACTACCGTCGTAAGGAACTCCGTCTACTACATATAACGGAGAACTTGATGCATTGATAGAACCAATACCACGGATACGGATATCGGCATCAGTACCGGGCTGTCCACTGGTTGCACTGGCCTGTAATCCGGCTACTGTACCCTCTAATGCCTTTGATATACTGGATGTTTGCAGTTTAGCGATGTCTTCTCCTTTTACAGTGGCTGCAGCACCTGTGAAACTGTATTTTTTGGCAGTTGCATAGGCTACAACCATTACCTCATCCAGTTCTTTACTATCGCTTTCTAACGCCACATTGATTACTTGTTTGTTGTTGACTGCTATTTCAACTGTTTTCATTCCTACAAAACTAAAAACCAATGTTCCGTTAGAAGGAACCTGAATAGAGTACTTACCGTCAATATCGGTAATAGTTCCGGTGGTGGTACCTTTCAATAAGACAGAAACTCCTGGCATGGGTTCTCCATCTGCTGTTGCAATACCTGTTACGTGTAAATCTCTCAGTGTTTCAGCATGAAGTATTCCTACTGAACAAATGAGCAAGAACGCTGTCAGAAAGCGTAAATAGATTCTCATAATTAGTAATGTTGTTTTAGGATTAATAATAAAAAAGAAATATAAAGTTTAGTATCTGTTTGAAATTTATTTTATTGGCCACAGAGCTGCAGTGGTAGGGAGTATTTTTATTCTGTAGTGTTGCTGATTCTCCTGTTATGTTGTTTCTCTGTGTGCAAATCATTTATTTCTAAACAGATTATTAATATTAATTATAGTGAAAGCGGTGCAAAGATATAATATATATAATAATAATTAATAAAGTCTGAAGGTTTTTATTAGCAGGAAGTTATGAATATCTTCCGTTTTTGTATATTTATTGATGTTTTATTTATGTATTTCAGAGCATGAAGAAATGAAAAAGCTGTTTTTCTTTGATTTTATGTTAGTTCGTGATATTTAAGATAAAAGCAGGATTGTTGGAAGATGTTATTTGAGATTTATTGGATACAGAGTTAGAGCCTGTTTAAATTTTGCTCAGCATTAGCTTCGCTCAAAACATCTTCTATTATTAAATCTAATGTATAGTCTTTTGAGAGGAAAATTTAAACAGGCTCTTAGATTGTTCTATTTTATTGTAGCTATTAATGTTTTGTGTATAAGTAATTCATCCGTTTGTTATTCAGAACGTTTATAAAGTAAACGGGGAGGGTAGACTACCATTATTTTCAATGCAGCTAAAGATAATAAATGTGATAATCTGATTTTATATTCATTCAACAAAATCAGGTTACGACCATTGCTTAGTATGTTAAGGAAGAGTTTTGAGACGATTCTTATTCTAATTTTGATGAAATGACAGATATTTGTGGGGGGAGAGTGGATCAGTAGTTATTTTACTTTTATATGATCGAATCCTTCTCCATAGACTCCGATAACGGCACTTTGTGAGACAAAAGCGTTTGGATCAATGTCCTTGATAATTCGGAATATGATGGTTGATTCTCTCTTTTTGGCCAGAATAAACATCATCTTTTGTTCTTTTCCTGTATAAAAGCCGGTAGCATTAATTATAGTTACCCCACGATGTGGATATTCGTTGATTTGTCTTCCTATCTCTTCGTATTTGGTGGAGATAATAAAGAATTGAACAGATTGTCGTGCACTGTTTACCACCTGATCCAGCACAAAACTGCAAACATAGAGGGTTACATATCCGTAAACGACTTTTTCCCAGTCCTTCAGGATAAAGTAGCTGGATGAGATAATGATGAGGTCACAAATGAGCATAACTCTTCCCAATGTGATGTCCCGGTATTTATTGATAACGGCAGCGATAATATCGGTTCCTCCGGTACTTCCGTTAGCAGAAAAGGCAATACCAATGCCACTGCCACAGAAGGAAGCTCCCAGCACGCAAGCCATGAAGGGTTGATCGTGTAATAGAGTTACTCCTGCTGTCACTTTTTGAATGAGCGAAAGGAAAAAGGTGAGTGTTAGTACGCCAAATATCGTTTTCAGGCTAAATTTGAATCCTAATACTTTGAGAGACACCACTAATAAAATAGCATTGATGGCAAAGTATGTATATTGTACCGGAAAACCGGTAGCAAAATAGACAATGGAGGCGATACCGGGTACTCCTCCGGTAGTGATGTCATTGGGAAGTAAAAAAAGGGTCCAGCCAATTCCGTAGAGAATCATTCCTAAAGCTATCATAAGGTAGTCTCTTGCTTCTCTGGTTATAGTCTGTCCTGAGGGTTTTGATAGGATTGTTTTCATTGATATAGCCTTTGTATCTGTCCGTAATTTATTTTTTTATCCGTTTCTTTTTGTATGTGCTATAAGGACACACTGTTATGTGATAACCCTTTATATGAATAATTGACTTTATTATATTTTAACAATATAAATTCTGCTGTATGGAGTGTCTGTACATCCCTACACAATAAGAGTGTACGCCTTTGTAATGTAAAGGTGCACACTCTTCCAATTATAACTGAAGGTTTGCTTTTTTATTGCAAATCTACATATTATTACTGATCTTATTTCAGAAAGAAGATTTTCTAAAATACTTCTCTTATGTGTTTGTAATTTGAATTGATTGTATCAATTACCTCTTGTGAGCGTCCGTTAATCAATAGTTTGTACATGGATTGTGCAAAACCGACCATTTGTCCTATTTCAATTTTAGGAGGCATGGCTAACGCATTCGGATCAGTCATGATATTAACCAGAACAGGACCGTCTATCTCGAAGGCATTGTATAGGGTAGTGAGCACTTTGTCGGGATCTGATACATTAAATCCGGTCATTCCCATTGCTTCTGCTACTTGTGCAAAATCCGGATTGAGCATGTTGGTTTGCCAGTCCGGCAATCCGTCTACTTCCATTTCGAGCTTCACCATGCCTAAGGAACGATTATTGAATACGATGATTTTTATCGGAAGCTTATATTGTACAACGGTTTCCAGGTCGCCGAGTGTCATGGACAATCCTCCGTCACCACAGAGTGCAATAACTTGCTGGTCGGGGCGAGCCAGTACTGCACCGATGGCTTGTGGCAATGCGTTTGCCATTGAGCCGTGATTGAAAGAACCGAGCATATGGCGTCTCTCTGTTGCTTGTAAATAGCGGGCGCCCCATACACAGGTCATTCCCGTATCAACGGTGAAGATAGCATCATCAGAAGCTAACTTGTCTATTTCGGACATGACGTACTCCGGGTGAATCAGATTTTCTTTTCCTCTGTCTTCGGTGTAAGCAATCAGATCTTTTTTCACACCTTCATACCGTTTCAGTTGCTTTAACAGGAATGAGTTGTCCTTTTTCTGTTGTAACATCGGCAGAAGTGCTTGTAGTGTTGATTTTACATCTCCACATAAGCCGATATCTACTTTGGTGCGGCGTCCCAGTCTTTCAGCTTTTATATCTATCTGAGCGATTTTTATGTCATCGGGCAAGAAAGCAGAATAGGGGAAATCTGTTCCTAACATAACCAGTACTTCTGCTTCATGCATGCTGTAGTAGCCCGAAGGCATTCCCAGAAGTCCGGTCATACCCACTTCATAAGGATTATCATATTGTACTTCCATTTTTCCTTTAAAAGTATAGGCAACCGGGGCATTGAGCCTTTCGGATAGTTGAATAACTTCGTCGTGAGCCCCTCTGCAACCAATACCGCAAAATAGTGTGATACGTTTGTAGTGATTCAGCATTGCTGCCAGTTGTATTAAGTCTTCTTCTGCAGGACAGACCGAAGAATCTTTTGGATAAATATGAACGGAAGAATCTATATTAACTGCCGATTTTTTTGCCAGGTCACCTGGGAGTCCTATTACGGAAACTCCTTTGCGGGTGGTTGCGGTTTGTAGAGCGGATTGTAACATACGGGGAAATTGTTGAGGAGTTGTTGCCACTTCGTTGTAATAACTGCAATCGCTGAACAATTTGATTGTATTTGTTTCCTGAAAATATTCTGTTCCGAATTCTCCGGTAGGAATAGTGGAGGCAATAGCCAGAACCGGTGCACCCGAGCGTTGAGCGTCATAAAGCCCGTTTATCAGATGAACATGTCCGGGACCACTGCTTCCTGCACAACATCCTGGTAATCCGGTTAGTTGTGCTTCTGCACCGGCTGCATAGGCACCTGTTTCTTCATGGCGGACATGTATCCATTTTATTTCTTCGTTTTGCCTTACGGCTTCATTCACTTCGTTTAAGCTATCGCCTGTGACTGCGTAAATGCGTTTTACACCTGCTTCAATCAATGTCTCTACAAGTTGATTTGCTACCTTCTTTGCCATATTTGTTATTCAGTTATAGGTTAATGTAATAATGAAATAACATATTGTAATGGAAAAAGGTTGTACGTTTAACGTATGCTAAGAACAGTAATGTATTGGCCTATAAGATGATAATTGTGTTAAAAATGCCTTGTGTAATAGATTTTTAGTACTCTTGTAATAACTATATTTGTGCTGATTTGTTAACTTTAAAGCATAAATGGTAACCGATTGTATTTTAACCCCTAAATAACTGTATTAAATGGATAAAATGGAGATAGGCTTGAATGCCGGGAAAGTTTGGCAATTACTTTGCAACAATGAAAAGTGGAGCTACGGTAGCCTTAAAAGGAAATCCGGGCTGAAAGACAAAGAATTGGGAGCAGCTCTTGGCTGGTTGGCCAGAGAAGATAAAATTGAGTTTGAGCAGCAGGAAGAAGAACTATACATTTATCTTTGTGTGAATGTTTATATCGGATAGTTGAGCATAAGAGGGTATGTCAAAAGTTGTATTAGCTACCAATAGAACGCAGATTAACGCTAATTTGTGCAAAGATAAAATTGCATCTGCGCCAATTTGCGTTAATCTGCGTTTCTAAAGTCACATATTGATAGCTTTATCAGGCTTTTGACATAGCCTATGTCAGCTTGTTTATTGTTCCTTGTTTTTTTTACTGATTTTGTTTTCAATAAGGAAAGCAGTGATAAGTCCTGCCCCTCCGAATAGCAATACGCTGGCACCATAAATGATGCTGGTCATTTGGCGTACATTCCAACTGATATTTTCCATAAATACATAGCGGGGAATAGAGATTGCACAGATAATGAACCCTATTAACAGTCCTAATCCTATACCGAGCATCAGGCATCCTCCTTTTAGTGCACCAAAAGACCGGTTGTGACTGTAGTCTGGCAAAGAAAATTTTCCATTCAGGTCCGTGGTTGTAATTTTGTCACTTAGCTTTTCAATAATCGCCATTCGTTCGCGTCTGCAAACAAAGAGTTCAAACAATTTATAAATTCCCAGTGTGATAATTCCCATAATAAGCGGAACCATAATAAAATCCATCATAATTGTATGTTTTTAAATGAATAATTTCGTTCTTTGTACTGTTTGACGCAGAAGAAAGGAAAAGGTTACAATCAGTAGTAAGTAGATAGTAGTAAGTAGCCAGTAGTTGGTAATTAGAATCCTTTTGGAATGGCAACGCCAATATGCTGCATAGATTCTTACTACTTACTACTATCTACTTACTACTGATTGTAACCTTTTTCTTCTCCTTGCGTCTAATGGATATCATGGTACAGAACGAAGAAGCACAATACATCGCACGAATCCTGAATGGAGAAACAGAATGTTTTTCTGTCTTTCTCGATCGTTACGGTCGTCCTCTTTATTCATTGATTGTGCAGATTGTGGGTTGTCCCGAAGATGCTGAAGAACTGGTACAAGATGTGTTTTTGAAAGCTTTTAAGAATCTGAGTGGATATAAGGGAGATTGTATTTTCTCTACCTGGCTGTATCGGATAGCTTACAATACGGCTATATCGGCTACCCGTAAAAAGAAGCATGAATTTCTTTATATAGAGGAGAATGCCATTAATAATGTACCGGATGAAAAAGTGGCAACTTTGTTTGAACCAACGGATGATGAAGAGCGTATTTCCCGCTTGGCACATGCTGTTGATTTGTTGAGTGTAGAGGAAAAAGCGCTAATAACTCTTTTCTATTATGAAGAGAAATCGATAGAAGAGGTTGGAGGAATTTTAAAATTAACCGTTGCCAATGTTAAAGTGAGATTATACCGTGTTCGGAAGAAGTTATATTTACTAATGAATGAGGGTTGATTATGGATGTGAATGGAAATAATACTATTAAGAAAGCTTTGGAACGGAGGCAAACGACTGGACTTCCTTCCAATTTTTCCTTCCGTATGATGGAACAAGTACGGGCTGAGGCTCTGAAAATGGAAAGACGAAGAAAACGGATCACTGTTTTTTCTTTGAGTATTGCCGTTACTGTATTGATAGCATTGGTAGTGTATTGTTTGTTTTTCTATTTAGACTTTAGTGTGGTTGATTTTATACCTCGTTGGAAACCATCAGGAGCATCCTCCTCACTTTTAGGATTTTACAGCTACATCGCTCTACTATCTTTGGGACTGTTGGGAGCTGATTATTGGATTAGAAAAAAGAAAAAGTCAGCCTATAATAAATAAGTATAAGTAATACATCACAATTAAATGATTATTTAGCGGGTTATTATTGAAACGCAGATTAACGCGGATGAACGCAGATTTTCTGTAAGGGATATTATTTTCAAGCATAACGCAGCAACCTAATTTGCGAAAATCTGCGTTCATTTGCGTTTCAATAAATTCGTATTTATAGAGTATACTAATTTTGAATCAGTACTTATAAAAGAATTATGATTATGAATAAATTTTTTGCAAACTGGGATTTGGATCAACTTTTAGAGAATATTAAAGATATGGGTAAAAGTCTTGGCCGCACTTCAATGCGTCCGGTATTGTCTCTTTACTATGTGTTAAGGAGTCCGGAAACGCCACTGTCGGATAAACTTTTGATTGCTTCTGCTCTTTCTTATTTAGTTTTACCTATTGATTTGATATCTACAAGGCGGTGGCCGGTGATCGGATGGGTAGATGAAATGGCAGCCATAATGATAGCATATAAGAAAGTAAAAAGACACATTACTCCTGAAATAGAGTCCAAAGTGGATAATATATTGGAGAAATGGTTTCCGGCTTTAAAATATGAATTAATATCTTAATCTGCCTTGATTTAACATTATTAACGGATTTTGGAACTATTATTTTTTATCTGTATAAAAGTACGTATTTTTCATATCAGAAAGTACGTACTCTTTGTATATAAAAGTACGTATTTAATACATAGTTAAGTACGTATTTTGGCTTACCATATTATACAGGCTTGACAGGCTGAACTATTCCTTGTTAAGCCATCGTTTTTCTTTTATCACTCTCCTATGTTATTGTACGATTCTCCGGAATATTTTAATTGTTAAAAATCGATCTGTTTACTACCCTGTTTTCTTATATTCCTGTCTTATGATAAATACATTAAAACTTTGAATAAACTATAGTCAATTATGAAAAACCATCACGTGAGCAGGAAAGCAAAGGTGTTTTCTGCCTGTTTTTTCTTGGTAATAATAGGTTTGTGGAGCACTACTATAGAAGCACAGGAGCAATATGCCTATAAGTATAATGTTACTTCCAATGGAGAAGATACGCTTTATTACCGATGTTTACAACCGGATAATCTTTGCTCCGGAAAGAAATACCCTTTGGTTTTGTTTTTACATGGTGCGGGAGAACGTGGGAATGACAATGAAACTCAACTAAAACATGGCTCTGGATTATTTCTCAATCCGGTAAATAGAGAAAAGTTTCCGGCTTTTGTAATATTTCCGCAATGTCCTAAAAAAAACTTTGGTCCTTTTATTACTGAGCCTTCTAACTTTAATGGAAGTAGTTTCCCGGAAACATTCGAGATGAGCCCTTTTATTACTCAGGTGAAAAACTTATTGGATGATTATATGAGTAAGCCTGAGGTTGATAACGGCAGGATATACGTTATTGGTTTGTCGATGGGAGGAATGGGTGTCTACGATATGGTATGCCGGTTTCCGGATCTTTTTGCAGCGGCTGTTTCTATTTGCGGATCTGTGAATGTACAGCGGTTACCAAAAGCAAAGAAAGTATGTTTTCGGATATTTCACGGAGAAAAGGATATGGCTGTGCCTGTAGAGTGTTCCAGGCAAGCTTATGAAGTATTAAAAAGATGCGGTGCTAAAGTCGAATATATTGAATTCTATGGATGTGATCATCTTTCCTGGAATCCGGCTTTTAATTTTCCTGATTTTATGGATTGGCTATTTGAGCAGCAGAAGTAAATAATGAGTTTTTGTGAATAGTACAAATGTTTTTATTTATCTTTGAAGTACAACAATCAAATCTTTTACTTAATTTGGCTAAAATAATAAGCCGATCTGGGAATTAACTATGGCTATTACACTAAAAGATGCCGTTATTATCACTGATAATAATGTCATAGAGCATTTGAAAAAGGGAAATGAGTGTGCTTTCCGTTTTATTTTTGATAAATATTATGATTACCTGTGCTTGATTGCAGATAGTTATCTGAGGGATAATTTTATATCGGAAACGATAGTAGGAGAAATCATTTATAATTTGTGGGAAATAAAAGAGAGTGTGGATATTAAATATTCACTGCGGTCGTATCTGGTGCGAAGCGTGAAAAACCGATGTATCAACTATCTTCAGCAGGAATATGTGCAACGGGAGGTCAGTATTAATCAATATGAAGATAAAGCGGCTATCGAAGAGCTGTTTTTTATCGAAAGTAAACATCCGTTGGAGAGTTTGCTTGAACAGGAATTGGAAAATAAAATAAATGAGGTGATAAATAGCTTGTCGCCCGAGTGTCGGCAAGTATTCCGGATGAGTCGTTTTGATAATATGAAATATGAGGAGATAGCGAGTACGTTGAATATCTCTGTTAATACAGTAAAGTATCATATGAAAAATGCGTTGATGAAGTTAAGGGCAGAATTAAAGGATTATGTGATATCAATTCTTGTGTTATTAACGATCATTTAATAATTTTGAAACAAAATAGAAATATCAGACTACACAAAAACACGAGATACTTGTCTTAGTTATAGATTATGGAGAAAAATATAACAAATATAGATAGCTTAATACTCTCTTTTCTGGAGAGGAGCATTTCTTCCGAAGAATTACAGGCTTTGAGGAAATGGGTAAAGGAGTCTGCCGAAAATGAAACCTATTTCCGGCAGTTTGAAGAGTCATGGTTAGTTTCTGCCGGTTCCGCAGAGAAATCCCGTTTTCATAAAGAACAGGCTTACAAGAACTTCGTGGCCCGCATTAATAGTACTAATAAGAAAATAAAGAGCAGGACTTTTCCTCTTCGTAAGGTGTTTTACTATGCAGCCTGTGTACTTCTTATTTTCATGGCAGGAATTGGAACGCAATACTTATTTGAACGCTTTCAGGATAAAGAACTTCTGACTTATTCTTTGGAAGCTCCCCGAAAAGCAAAGGTGAAGATGAGTTTGCCGGACGGAAGTTTGATATGGTTGAATGCGGCATCTACTTTGTGTTATAACAACGAGTTTGGAGTAAGTAACCGTGATTTGACTTTGCAAGGTGAGGGATATTTTGAAATCAGTAAGAATCCTGAATTACCTTTGATTGTAACTTCGGGCAATGTAAAGGTGCGAGTACTGGGTACTAAATTTAATGTACAGAACTATCAGGATGATGATGAGATTCGAGTGGCACTTCTGGAGGGTTCTATTGATTTTTCCGATAGCAGATATGATAAGTCTATTGTAATGAAACCCAATCAGTTGATAACCTGCAATAAAAGAACCGGGGTCTTGACTTTGAAGGATATTAATGCTGAGTATTCTAATTCATGGATTCATGGTGATGTTTTCTTTAATGAAGAGAAGTTGGGCACTATTGCTAAAGTTTTAGAGAGGGCTTTTGACGTAGCTATTCATTTTGAAAATGATGATTTGAAGAACTTGATATTCTATGGAGACATCACGATAGAAGCTGATAATATAGTACAGATTATGGACATTATGGCAGCTACGAATAAGTTCAATTATCGTTATGATATGGATAAAAAGGAGATTCGTATTTATCATTAGTTTTTCTTTCTTCTTCTGACTCTGTCCACCACAGAGTCGCACAGAGTTACACAGAGTTTTAAATCTCTGATGAAACGCGGATGAACGCAGATTAAAAGACTGTAGTTCTTTATCATCTATTTGTTTTTCTTTGCGAAAATCTGCGTTCATCTGCGTTTCAATAAACCATCGCCTGTCGCACCTCCCCGTGCGGGAAGCACAAAATACAATTCACATGAAAGAGCAGCGCAAATGTTTCGTTTTTTACTGCATTGTTTTTGTATTCATAATTCAGCCTTTATCTCTTGTTGCTAAAGATTATCTGACGCTGGGTAGTGAACAACAGGGATGGAGAGTACTCATTCATCCCGAAAGTGGAGTTATTCATCAATATCAGCAGCAAATAGGGAATGTATGGGAAATAATTCCTTTCAGAGAGGATACATTGGCCGGTCCGGCCTGGAAAGGCATACGGCTGTCTCCATCCTCTGGTCAGCCCGGCACTTTTGAAGCAGAAACAGGAGCTATCCATTATGCACTCCGTTATCGTCCTGCAGCAGATCATTTGATTGTAGAGTGTATACTCTCCAACCGGGGAAAAGAAATCTTTGAACCGGAGTATTCCCGTCTTTTTATTGGAATAGACTCAGAGATGAAAACATTTCCAGAGTGGGACACTAAGTTCTTTCCTACTTTACTACGGTGTGAGAAAGATTTTACCTGGGGATATTTCATGTCTCCGAGGCAGGTTATTATGGGAATTGGTATAGAAGAGCCGGTTGCTTCCTATGCATTGAATTATGTATATGAAGGTTTGTTGGAGTGGAAATGGGGACATCAGATAAAAACTGCAAGTCTGGACTTGCTGCATTGTTTGCCTTTACCGGAACGACATCCGCAGAACAAAATCTTGCTGAAACCTGGCGAGACTAAAAAGTGGATACTCCATTTGGGAGGTATCGGTCAGCTGTCCGAAGTGAAAGAAACCTTGTCTCAATGGATACAAGCCCCGATGATTGAGTGTGACAAATACACGATCAGTGGAAAAGAGAAGAGTCGTCTGTATATTCACAGCCGGTATCCTTTGAAAAGTCTTATTGTAAAAGCTCCGGATGCTGCATTAACCGAATTATCCGTTGATCAGGTTTCTGAATACTTATATACAGCCAGTTTTGTTCCTTCTGCTCAAAAAGGAGTTTATCAGATTAAGGCCACAACCACAAACCGGAAAACTGCAGAAGCAAGTATTTATGTACGTCATCCCTGGTCATGGTACATGAAAAATGCCCGCGACTTTGTTGCGCAGAATCCGCCTTTGTTCTCCAATGGTTGCGAAGCTTTCTATGGTTACTATACTGCTTTTCTTGCCGCCCGGCATTTTCCGGATACTTCTAAAGATAAGGGATTTGAAGAACGGTTCAACCGTACACTTCCGTTCTTTATAGATACTCTGACCTGGATTCCGAAGAAAGAAGCAGCACCGGACCGGGTGCAAAATTTCTCTTCGCTGATTGGTATGCTTGTTGATTTATGGGAGGCGACAGGAGAGATTAGTTATCTGGAGAAAGCGGCTCATATTGGTGATTATCTTTGTTCGGAGAAGGTTCAGTCCGCGGATGGTGCCTATCGTTCTAAAGGAACACATTATACAGCTGTAATTTATCCTGCAAAATCCATGCTCGAGCTGGTTACAGCCGAAAAGAACTTTATGGGGCTTCCCCAATGGAAAGAACGCTACGAAAGGCATCAAAAGTCGGCCTACAAAGCAATCGACGATCTGTTGTTGCGTCTGGACGATATTCAGACAGAAGGAGACATGACTTTTGAAGATGGGATGATAACCTGTAGTGCTTTACAATTGGCTTTGCGCGGTTTATCTGAAGAGGATTCTGTCAAACGTCAGCAGTATACGTCGGCAGCAGTTTATTTGATGGACAAACACCGGTGTCTGGAACAGTTACTCATTCCCGATTGTCGTATGCGGGGCGGGACGCTTCGTTATTGGGAAGCGCTCGATGTCTATTTCGTTCCCAATCAGATAATGAATTCTCCTCACGGTTGGACGGCCTGGAAAATTTATGCTTCTTATTACCTTTATTTATTGACGGGGAAAGTACATTATCTTACTGATTTTATGGATACGTTAGGAGCATGTGCTCAGATTATGGACTTGAATGGATATTTACGCTGGGGATTTGTTCCCGATCCTTATATAAAAGGGATGGTTTGTGTGGAACGGAGTGACAAACGGCATGACTGGCATCCGGTAGATTCTATTGTTGGAGAGCAATATCTGGATATGATCAGTCCCTGGTTACGCCCTGATGACGAGAACTCTGTTTGTGCTTTTGGCGAACGGGGTGGTTCGGGAGATAATACAGTACAGGAAATTTTTAAAGTAATGGAGGAGTGTACCCTGACTTCTGCCTATGTAGTAATAGATGAAACGGGCAGGATACAAAGTTGGAATTGTTCGGCGGGGTATGAAAACGGAGTTCTTCATATTGTCCCCGATGAAGATTTGATTAACGCTATTCATCTTAATTCATTCCGTAAGATAGAGGTGGAAACCAATCTGGCAGGAAAACGCATTCGTAAAAGTTGTTTGCCCGGCATGAGATGGGTAAGAGATGAGCTTTAATTCAATATTTGTTCTCTTAGAGATACTTTTCTTTTATTCCTGAACCTCCTTTTTCTTATCGGTGAGGAACGATGTACGAGATGTACATGTCATACAGTACGACATGTGCATCTCGTACTGCTTTATATGTACATGTTTCACATCGTTCCTCGCCGGCTTTCGATCGGTTTCGTTAGAACTTCCGGTGGGTTTTATTCTATTGAAATATATTTTAAAAAAGTCGGTTTTCAGACTACACAATTTCTTCCCGTACCTGTCTCTTATATAAACCGGAATACTTCGATCTATGTATACTATGTTTTGAGATTCCTGCTTTATTGTTTTTTCCGTATTAATCTTATTTAATCCTTATGATGAAAAAAAAATTAGGACTATTTACATTACTGCTGCTTTGCTGGTGTACCCTGATCCAGGCACAGAATGTATCGCTTAACCTAAAGAATGTGACGGTTAAGGAAGCGCTTGAAGCCGTAAGAAAACAGACCGGGAAGTCTTTTTTCTTTAATGTAAATGACGTCAATATGAATCAGCGTATCACGATGAATATCAAAGACGAATCTTTGGAAAAAGTTCTTGCACTTATTTTGGAAGGGCAACAGTTGAATTATGAAATAAAAGATAATCATATTATTCTTTCCAAATTACAAGCGAAGGCTCAAGTTGAGAAAGAACTTACTATAAGTGGAAGAGTGACGGATGCAACCGGTGAATTATTGATTGGCGTGAATGTAGCCGTGAATGGAGTAGGAATGGGAATTACCGACATCGATGGTAATTACCAGATGAAAGCGCCGGTAGGAAGTACGCTTACTTTTACCTATGTGGGCTATAAATCCCTTTCCGTAAAAGTGAAGGAGCGGACTACCATTAACGTAAGAATGGAAGAAGATAATAATGCATTGGACGAGGTAGTAGTGATTGGTTACGGTACGCAAAAGAAGGTAAACCTTACCGGAGCTGTAGGTTATACCGATTCAAAAGCGATAGAAAACCGTCCGGTAGCCAGTTTAGGACAAGCCATTCAAGGAGCTATTCCTAACTTGAATATATCCTTCGGATCAGGAAAACCGGGAGAGGTTACCAATATGAATATCCGTGGTTTTGCTTCGATCAACGGAGAGTCTAAACCACTGATTCTGATTGACGGAGTGGAAGGAAGCATTGATAATCTGAATCCGCGTGATGTTGAGTCAATCTCTGTATTAAAAGATGCTTCCTCGTCAGCCATTTATGGAGCCCGTGCACCGTTCGGAGTTGTTTTGGTAACTACGAAAAAAGGAAAAAGCGGTAAGATGCAAATCAGCTATAACGGTCGGTATAGCTTTTCTACCTCTACCACTAAGACTGATTTCATCACTACCGGTTATGATGCTGCCCGGTTGGTAGATGGATTTATGCGCTCTTATAATGGAAACTCGTATACCCGGTATACGGAAGATGATTATAAAGAGTTGGAAGCGCGTCGTTATGATAAAGTAGAGAATCCGGAACGTCCCTGGACAGTTGTACAGAATAGGAGTGGAAAAGATACCTATATGTATTATGCTAATTTTGACTGGTATAATTATCTGATCGATGCAAGTCGCCCGACTTGGGATAACAATGTTAGTATCTCAGGAGGAGATGATAAAATCAACTATTTAGTTAGTGGAAATTTCAATACGCAGAGAGGTATTTATGTGCAGAATTCCGATCGGTATAAAACTGGAAACCTCAGGGCAAGGCTAAATGCGGAAGTTACTTCCTGGTTCTCGCTTAGTTTCACTTCCAGCATGTTTTCTTCCAAATATTCAGCACCGGGATTAGGGCATGGAAACAACATACCGAATTATACTTTCCATGCAATGCCTTTCCTGATGCCATATAATCCGGACGGTACTCATGTGTTCCAAACTCCGGTGATAGGTGAACAGCCGTCAGACGGTGTACACATTATGACAGCAGACGGTTTCTCTAAATCAGTAGAAGATAAAAAGCAATATACCAATTCGGTAGGTGCTATTTTCAAAATATATAAGGGGCTTTCATTCCATGCCAATTATACTTTCAAACATAATATCGTAGATTACATGGAGCGTACGGCTATGTCTCAATTTTCACAGTATCCGGGTGAATTGGAAGAAGTTACGGGCTCTTTGTTTAAGAATAAGTTACGCCAGCTGGACGAACGTATTTATTACCATAGTACAGATGCTTATTTAAACTATGAGCAGAGCTTCCATGGACACAACGTGCGTGCTGTAGCCGGATTCAACTATGAACAGAACGCTTACAAACGGATTTATGGTACAAAATTGAATATACAGTCTAATACTCTGAATGACTTTAACCTGGGAGAAATAGGTAAAGATGTAACTTTAGAGGGTGGACAAACAGAGTGGGCTATATTAGGTTATTTCGGTCGTTTGGGATATGACTGGAAAGGTCGTTATCTGGCTGAATTTAATATGCGTTGGGATGCTTCATCCCGTTTTCCGAAAGATAAACGGTCCGGGATATTTCCTTCGTTCTCTGCCGGATGGCGTGTGAGTGATGAAAACTTTTTTGAACCTCTCAGAAATGTTGTTTCCAATCTGAAGATCAGAGGCTCTATCGGATCTCTTGGCAATCAAGCCATTGCAGTAAAAGAAAGCCAGAAGAATTTACCTGCCAATTGCTATCCGTATATACAGTCATTGAATATGGCTTCAATGGGAGGTTATTTGCTTGATGGAGAACTTCTTACTTATGCCAATGTAGGCGATCCTGTATCCGGTAACTTTACGTGGGAGACAATTGTTCATAAAAACGTTGGTATTGATCTGGGGCTTTTCAATGACCGGTTGACTTGTAGTGCGGATTTCTTTATTCGCGATACAAAAGATATGCTTGTTCCCGGGAAATTATTACCTGCTTTATACGGAAGGGATGCTCCGCGCGAGAACGCAGCTGATTTAAGGACAAAAGGGTTTGAGGTGACGATAGGTTGGAATGATAACTTCTATTTGTTGGGTAAACCTTTCAATTATAATCTTTCACTTAGTTTGGCCGATAGTCGTTCGCACATTACAAAATACGACAATCCCCTGAAAGAATTCAGTGCGCCTTATTACGAAGGAATGGAGATCGGAGAAATCTGGGGATACCATATTGAGGGCTTGTTCGCGACAGATGAAGAAGCGGCTGCTTATCAGGAAGCTGTAGATAATAGTTTTGTATGTAAGAATATTCTTGAAACTGCTTCTCAGGACTACAGAGGCTTGAGAGCTGGTGATATGAAGTTCGCCGATCTGGATGGGAGCGGTCGGATTGACGATGGTGAGAAAACTGCAAATAATCGCGGTGATATGCGCGTGATCGGTAATTCACGCCCCAGATACACATATAGTGGAAATGTCGGTTTCAATTGGTTGGGATTTGACTGTTCAGCTTTCTTTCAGGGAGTAGGTAAACAAAATCGTTATCCGGGTGGCAATGCTATGTTGTTCTGGGGTGGATATGCCCGTCCTTATAGCTCATTTACTCCGATAGATCTTCCGGATAAAATTTGGTCGGAAGATAATCCGGATGCTTATTTTCCCAAGATGCGTGGATATTCTGCACAAGGAGATCGTTCGTTGGCAAAGGTGAATGATCGTTATCTACAGAATTTGGCCTATTGCCGTTTGAAGAATTTCACATTCGGCTATACACTACCTAAGGAGTGGACCTCAAAAGTAAAGATGGATCGTGTAAGATTCTATTTCAGTGGTGACAACTTGCTTACGTGGACCAAACTGAAAAGCAAATATATTGATCCGGAACAATTCTCGGCAGATGCTGATGCACGGGTTTATCCTTATGCCAAAACATTCTCCTTCGGATTGGATGTAACTTTTTAATAAACTTTTAAGAATATAGATGGATATGAAGAAATATATATATGCCTTTTCGTTGCTTTTATGCACCAGCAGCTGTGCTGATATGTTGGATCGCTTCCCATTGGATTCTCTTTCTCCGGAAACTTATTATAACAATGAGCAGGAGTTGAAGACCGCCACAAATAATTTTTATGGGATGTTTCCGGGAGCTCCGTCCGGATATGGTGAGAAAGAAGATGTAGTATGTACTTTCAACCTCTCTTCGGAGGTGCTCGGAACCCGTACCGTACCTACCTCCGGTGGTGGATGGGATTGGGGATATCTGCGGAATATCAATTTTTATCTGGAACACTCTTCCCGTTGTACCAATCAGCAAGTACGGGAGCATTATGATGGAATAGCCCGTTTCTTTCGTGCTTATTTTTATTTTGAAAAAGTGAAACGCTTCGGTGATGTTCCTTGGTGTGACAAAGCACTTCTCTCTGGCGATGAACAATTGAAGAAACCGCGTGATCCAAGAGCTTTTGTCATGGATAAAGTACTGGAAGATATTGATTATGCCATTGCACATATCTCTGATAAAGTAGAACTGTATCGGGTTACTAAATGGACGGCTATGGCTTTAAAGTCGAGAATATGTCTGTTTGAAGGTACTTTCCGCAAATACCATGGGATCGACGGCTCTGAAAAATTCCTGGATCTGTGTATTGAGGTATCTGATGATTTTATTAAAACAAGCCCTTATTCCATATATAAAGATGGAGAAAAACCTTATCGCGACTTGTTCTCTTCGATGAATGCCATAGCGCAGGAAGTGATTCTGGCGAGAGATTATGACAAAGAGAAGGGTGTTATGCATGAAGCCAATTACAATACAATGGCGCCTACCTATGGCCGTCCTGGTATGAATAAGAAGGTAGTGAACAGTTATCTGATGACTGATGGCAGCCGCTTTACCGATAAGGCAAATTACGAAACGATGGAATATTATGATGAAATGCAGAATCGTGATCCGCGCTTGACACAAACAGTTGTAAGCCCGGGGTATACGCGCATTAATAGTGATATTGTAGAGTCTCCGAATTTTAACTCTTCTGTTACCGGATATCAGATTATAAAATGGGTGACCGATGCTTCGGGTGACGGTTATTTAGGATCGTCCAACGATTACATTCTGTTTCGTTTGGGTGAAGTGTATTTGAACTTTGCTGAGGCTAAAGCAGAGCGGGGTACACTGACACAAAGTGATTTGAACAATTCTATCAAACACATCCGGGATCGTGTAGGGATGCCTAATATAGACATGGCGGCAGCTAATGCCAATCCTGATCCTTACTTGAGTGCGAAGGAAACCGGATATGTCAATGTATCCGGTGCTAATAAAGGAGTTATTCTTGAAATTCGTCGTGAACGCACCATCGAACTGATACTTGAGGGCTTCCGCTATTATGATATCATGCGTTGGAAAGAGGGTAAAATCTTTGAACAGCCTTTTAAAGGAATGTATTTCTCGGGACTCACTGAGGGAGAAGGCGAAAACAAGTTTGGAGTATTCGATATGAATGATGGAACGCTTCGTGATAATGCCAAGGTAGATATCTGTATTTATACAGGCAAAAGGCCGTCAGGAACATTAGTGAAAAACATTCGCAAATTCTATAAACTCGGTGATGAGTTTAAATTGACTGACGGAACATCCGGAAACATCATTTGCCATGACATCGAAGATGAACCTCGTACATGGCGTGAGGATCGGGATTATTTCTATCCTATACCGGTTCAGGACCGGGTACTGACTAATGGAAATATTACGCAGAATCCGAATTGGATTGATGGATTGGATTTTTAAGAATTAAATAGGAGCCGTTTAATGGCGGCTCCTGTTTAACTAAATAATTGTTTAACTATTAATGAATAAACTTATGAAAAGTATTACTTTAATTGGAAAGAAAGTATTGTCAACCGTATTACTTTCTTTATGTGTAACAACAGGTTTTGGACAACATATTTTCAATGTTGATCCTGTACAGGCTGCAGAAATAGCAGCATTTATGAAACAGCCTTCAGCTGTAGAAGGAAAATGCAATGCAGAGGTTTTGGGAATTGTAACCACTGCTTCTGAATTTAGCTGGGATGATATTAATACATGGAAAAATGCGGATGGAAAGGTTTGGGCTGACGGAGCGACAGCAGATTATGCTCCTACTGTATTTGGTTTTGGATTCAAAAAAAATGCTCCTTACAATGGTGGAGCATCCTGGATTTGCTTAATTACTAATAAGGATGACGACAAATGGAATCCTGCTATTCCGGGAGTTGCTGATTTGAAAGGTAATTTTATACTTAGTAATTGTAATGCAACTACAGTAAAAATAGCCAATTCACAAATTAATACTATAAAAATATGTATGAATAACCCTACTGAGGATTGTTATATAAGTACAAAACGTAATTCGAATCTCGAACAGTTAGATATCAGCGGCTCTACCGGTAAGCTACGCCAGATTGAGGCGTACAAGAATAAATTTCGGGACGAAACTTCTCTTGTAGCCGATAATTTAGGAGAAAAAGTACTAATTGACTGGCTATTCAATATAGAGAACAATCTCTATACCTTTTCTACATTGCCTAAACATCCGGTAACCGGTGCTATCATAAAAACAGGTTATAAAGATCAATGGTTGGCTGCCGGAGGACTTCCTATCGGTGAGTATAATGAAAAAGAAAAGATATATGAAATTAAAATTGGAGATGATATAGATTTGTCACAAGAGTATGATATTGATGGAAAGATGACTGTCTATACCTGGAAGAATGAGGATGGGGAAACGATAGTACCGTCATCGGCTACGGCGGACGGATGGTTCTGTTTTGAAACAGATGATTTTGCAGGTAAAACTTTCCGTTGCGAATTGAGAAATGAATCATATCCACTCCTGGCATTAAATACAGTTTGGGTGAAGGTGGTTAAAGAATATAGTGGTACAGGTATTCGGAATGTGGATCAGGAAGTAGTTAAAGTAGGACCTAATCCAGCAGAAAATACATTGAATATTTATACTTCCGGTGTAAAAGCTGTTCGTATTTATTCTTTGACAGGTCTGTGTGTTAAGAATGTTTCTGATGTAACGAACGCAATTGATATTTCTGAACTTGCAGCAGGTTTGTATACTGTTAAGGTACTTACTTCGAACGGAGAAAAAGTTGCTAAGATAATAAAAAAATAAGAATATTGATTATGTGAAATATGGAAGATATATCAATTAGGTTATAATTGATATATCTTCTAAAATAAAGAAACGATTATGAAAAAATATCTACTTCTTTTAGTTGGAGCCTTATGCTTTTGTTTAAACATTGTTGCTCAGACTTATCCTAAAAAGGCTAATGTAATACGATTGCTTACTTATAATTCGCATTATTGTAAAGGAGGTACTGATCCAGGAAATATCAATAGTTATAATACACAACGGTTTGCTCTTGTGATTAAAACGCTTGATGCAGATATCGTTTCTTTACAGGAATTAGACAGTGCGGCTAATAGTCGTGGAAAACGTTATTTATTAAATGAAATAGCACAAGCTACAGGACTTAATTATACTCCGGTTTACGGCAAAGCGGCTAGTTACGATGGAGGTAGTATAGGATGTGGTACATTGGTAAAAAAGGATTTGACTATAACTAAAGTGAAAAAAATTCCTTTGCCGGGTGATGAGCCTAGAGTAGTGGTCAGAACGGATTTTGAAGATTTTGTCTTTATGAGCACTCATTTCGATTTGAATGATAATAAACGTATTCAGGGAGCGGGGATTATCAGTACTGAATTAGATTACATTCGTAAACCGGTTTTTCTGGCCGGTGACCTGAATGATTCACATCGTTGGGGAAATGGTGGAATTGCATTTCCTACTTTAATGAATTGTTTTGAAATAGCGAGTGATACGGAGGGTAATTCGATTCCGGGCAGGACAGATAATAGTGCACTTATCGATTATGTCCTTTTTCGGGATTATAACAACTCCGGAATAAAAGTGGTTGATACGCATATTGTAAGGAGTTTAACAATAAACGGATCAAATGTGGATCTAAAAGATGTTTCTGATCATTATCCGGTTTTTGTAGATGTAGAATTACCGGGTGCAACCGGAATAACAGACCAAGTGAAGAAAAATGTTCAATTGTACTATGATTCAGAACATGAGTCTATAACAATTTTGTCTTCAGAAGATATTGATAACGTAGAAATATATCAAATCACCGGACAAAAAATAAAAGAGGTATATGGTGAAAACACTGATAGAGTAAGTTTATCTGGTTTGAACAAAGGAATTTATTTGGTAAAGATTATAATTGGCAATAAATATATTGTAGAAAAAATAATGAAGAATTAACGGTAGAGCGGAGCTTATATTAGGAATAAAACTACTTTGGAGTTGTATTTTAATGATATGACTTCGATGGATACTGTAACTCTGCTTGTAGCAATCACTTAGTGATGTATAAGTTTGGTAAATAATTTATAGAAATATGATAACTCTGGATGTGATGGTTAAAAAAGTGATATCAACATTAGTATTCGTTCTGTCTGTTATTACGTTGTCTGCTCAGACATATTCCAAAGAGCCGGGAGTCATACGTATGATGACTTATAATGTAGCTTATTGTAGAGGGTTTGACGGATATCAGGATGGAAGTAAAACCGATAAGCAGAATACGGAACGGATTGGGAAGATAATCAAGGCACTTGATCCGGATGTTGTTGCTTTACAGGAATTGGATAGTGGCAATATAAATAAACGTTTCTTACTGGAAGAGATTCAAAAGGCTTCTGGCATAGACTACGAGGTTATTTATGGAATGAGTGATTTGGCTGACGTGGGAAATTATGGATTGGGTATTTTAATAAAAAAGAAATATCCAGTGTTGCAGGTCCGTAAATATAAGTTGCCGGGAACAGTGTACGGTTCCAATCCTCCGATTAAGAATAAGGATCGTTTAATGCTTCGCATTATGACCGACCGTTTTTATTTCATGTGTACACATTTGGATTTGAATGATGAGCAGAGAATCATTAGTGCCGGTATTATCAATAATGAATTGGAATATATGCGTAAACCTTCTTTTTTAGCTGGAGACTTGAATGATTCTCATCGATGGAATGGGGGAGCTTTTACAAATTGCTTTAATGATACATGGGATTTATTTAGTACAACAGAATATACAATCAGCAATCCGAATAATAAAAATACTATAGATTATATTTTGTATCATGCTTACAACGGAGAAAGTCAGTATTCGGTCGTATCAACCCATGCGGTGAGAGGTATGCTGCAAATCCCCAATGAACCAACTCAGATACTGGTAGAGTATGCATCGGACCATGTACCTGTTATTCTTGATATCAGAGACAATAAATCAGTAGGAATAAGTGACTTGGAAGAAGATTCATTTTTTATTATCCAAAAAGAAAATAGTTTGTATGTTGACAAGTGTATGGAAGGCGATTTCTCTTATAAAATATATTCTATTTTAGGTGGCTGTATCAATATTGGAAGCGTGAATGAGAATCGTCAACTTATACCTATTGGGCAGTTACAAAAGGGAACTTACTTTTTGACTTTACATGCAACAGGTGGACACATGGTTTATAATCAAAAGTTTATAAAGTAGTAACACGAATGCTTCAGTCCGTTTGATTTATTGTGACTTAAATATTTAATATTATGCTAAAGATAGTTGTTTCATTTTTTATGTCGGTCCTTTTTATGGTGACTTTATCTGCACAAACATTTCCAAAGGAAAAGAAGGCAATAAGGATATTAACTTACAATACTCATTATTGTAAAGGAGCTACAGATCCGGGTGAGTTGACCAAGGATAATATTGAGAATCTTGGTAAAGTGATAAAGGCTTTGGATGCGGATGTGGTTGCTTTGCAAGAGTTGGATAGTGCTGCTGTAGGTAGAGGGGCGCGTTATTTGTTGAAAGAGATTGCTGATGCAGCTGGTAGCGGATATGTACCTTATTATGGCAATGCAGCTCCATTTGACGGAGGTAGTATAGGTTGTGGAGTATTGGTAAAGAATACGTTGCCCGTTAAGGGGATACAGGTCATTCATTTACCAGGTGATGAAACCCGAGTAGCGGTAGCAGTGGAATTGAAAAATTTTATATTTATAGGTACACACTCAGACCTGAATGACGAAAAGCGTAGGGAAGGAGCTCAAATAGTTTGCGATTGGATCGGGAAAAAAAGTAAACCGGTATTTCTTGCCGGTGACTTGAATGATTCTCATCGCTGGCCCAATGGTGGTGTTGCATTCCCGGTGTGGATAAAGTACTTTGATATTATTAGTGATACTACAGGAAATTCTATCCCGGGACGAACAGACTCCGGAGCTCTAATTGATTATGTCCTGTTGCTGAAAAACAGAAAAGCTTCAAAAATAAAAGTTCTCCGGACACACATTTTACGTACTGTTTCGGTGGATGGTAAGAGTGTGGATACAGCTACTGTGTCCGATCATTATCCCGTTTTTGTAGATGTGAAGTTCTAAAAATAATAGTTGTCCGATAGCAGGTCTCTCCCCCTTACGAGTAAAAATATCTCGTAGAGACACTTGCATGATCTTAATTAATTAAAATATATGCTGATGCGAAGAATCCTTTTACTCTTTTTTACATCCATGGTAATGTATGGATGTTCAATGTCTACTGAATCTGATCAACCTGTTAGTGAATTAGCAGAACGGTTATTGCCGGACAATAATTCTTCTTCCTTCGTCTTCGAGAAGCTTTCTTCGGATTCCGACTTCTTTGAACTGGAGCAGGCTGCAGATGATAGAATTATCATCAGGGGGAATAATGGTGTATCTATAGCGCGGGGATTGAATCATTATTTGAGGAATTATTGCCACAAATCGGTTTCGTGGTGTGGCAATAACTTATCAGAGTTACCCGTACCCTTGCCACCGGTTAGAGAAAAAGTGAGAGTTACGGCTTCTTTTCCCTATCGTTATTATCTGAATTACTGTACATACAGTTATTCCATGGCTTTTTGGGATTGGGAACAATGGGAGAAAGAGATAGACAGAATGGCACTTCAAGGTATCAATATGCCGCTGATGGCTGTGTATAGTCAGTATGCGGTATGGCAGAATACGTTGCGGAGATTAAACTTCAGTGAAGATGACATACGTAAGTTTTTGCCGGGAGCAGGTTATGAAGCCTGGTGGTTAATGGGAAATCTTGAAGGTTTTGGTGGTCCGGTAACTCCGGAATTTATAGCACGGCAGACCGATTTGCAGCAGAAGATGTTGAAGCGAATGAGGGAGTTGGGAATGAAGCCCGTGTTTCAGGGATTCTATGGTATGGTTCCGAATGCATTGAAAGAAAAATTTCCTGATGCCCGCATTAAAGATCAGGGGATATGGGGTACTTACCAACGGCCTGCATTTTTGGATCCTACCGATCCGCTTTTTGATAAACTTGCTGCTATCTATTATGAAGAGCAAAAGAATCTATTCGGTGAAGCACAGTTTTTTGGTGGAGACCCTTTTCATGAGGGAGGAACCTCTGAGGGAATTAATGTGAAACTTGCTGCGCAAAAGATATTACAGGCTATGCGAAAAGTAAATCCGCAGGCTGTGTGGGTATTACAGGGATGGCAACACAATCCGGTAAAAGAGTTAATGGAGGGGGTGAAGCCCGGTGAAACCATTATTCTGGATTTGATGGCTTGCGAACGCCCCCAATGGGGGGGAGTTAAAACTTCCATGTTCCACAAGCCGGAAGGACATTGGAATCATCAATGGATATGGTGTGCTCTGCCCAATTTCGGAGGAAAAACAGGATTGCATGGTAAGATGAGTAGTTATGCGTCAGGACCTGTCTTTGCCAAACACCATCCGATGGGGAAAAACATATGTGGTATTGGCACGGCTCCCGAAGGAATAGGGACCATCCCGGTTGTCTATGATATGGTGTATGATATGGCCTGGCGAACGGACAGCATTCATATTCCTCAATGGCTTGACAATTACACTTATTATCGGTATGGAACAGAGGATAACAATTGTAACAGGGCCTGGAAATTATTATCCGAAACAATCTACGAATGTCATAATGAGTTGGGAGGTCCTGTAGAGTCTTATATCTGTGCCCGTCCTTCTGATACCATTCAGCATGTATCTACCTGGGGAAATGCCGTGATGTTTTATGATCCGATGAAGGTGGTAAAAGCATGGGATCTTCTTTATCAATCGCGTAAGAGATTTAATCATTCGGATACGTATGAATACGATTTAACGGATGTCACTCGTCAGGTTTTGTCCGATTATGCCAAATATCTGCATGAAAGAATGGTGCTGGCATTTCAGAAAAAAGACAAAGAACGTTTTATGGAATATAGTGGCAAGTTCCTGAATATTATAAAGGATGAAGACCGGTTGCTATCTACGCGTAAGGAGTTTATGTTGGGTACGTGGCTGGCAGAAGCAGAAAAGGCAGGGGGGACACCGGAAGAAAAGAGACGCTTTGTTACCAATGCCAAGAGGCTGATTACGACCTGGACGGATACTGATTCAGACTTGCATGACTATGCTAACAAAGAATGGAGTGGTTTATTGATCGATTTTTACCTTCCTCGCTGGGAGGCTTATGTGACATACAAAACCAGTTTGCTATATGGAAAGAAACTGCCGTATCCGGATTATTCCAAAATGGAACAGGAATGGGTACTTACCAATTCAACTTATCTTTCGCGGGTGAATCCTGAAGGAACCATAGCCGTTGTTGAAGATCTATATAAACGTTACCATACCGAAATGGAACAAAATTATCAGAAAAATTGAAAAACAAGTATATGATGATAAAAATGAGTATATCCCGGTTGTTATTTTGCAGTAGTTTATTCCTGTCGGGAATATCTGTGTTTGCTCAGGAACTTCCTTATAAGCAACCCAACCTGCCCATAGAGGAGAGAGTGAATGATCTTTTAAGTCGTATGACTCTGGAAGAGAAGGTTGCACAGATCAGACATATCCATTCCTGGAATATATTCAATGGACAAACATTGGATACAGAGAAACTGAAAGCCTTTTCTAAAGGAATGAGTTGGGGATTTGTAGAGGGTTTTCCGCTTACAGGTGCAAATTGCCGGAAAAATATGCAATTAGTACAGAAGTTTATGGTAGAGAATACCCGGCTTGGTATACCTGTATTTACAGTTGCGGAGTCGTTGCATGGTTCTGTACATGAAGGTTCTGTCATCTATCCTCAGAATGTGGCTCTTGGTAGTACGTTCTCTCCGGAACTGGCTTATCGTAAAGCTGCAATGATAACGAAAGATCTGCATGCCCAGGGGATGCATCAGGTACTGGCTCCTTGCATTGACGTAGTACGCGATTTACGCTGGGGGCGTGTGGAGGAATCTTTTGGAGAGGACCCGATTCTTTGTGGTCTGTTTGGAATTGCAGAAGTAAAGGGATATATGGATAATGGCATTTCGCCAATGCTGAAACATTACGGACCACACGGCAACCCTCTTAGTGGTTTGAATCTGGCTTCTGTAGAATGCGGGCTCCGTGATTTACACGAGGTATATCTTAAACCTTTTGAAATGGTGATTCGGAATACATCTGTCCTGGCGGTAATGTCTACCTATAATTCATGGAACCGTATTCCTAATTCTGCTTCTCATTATTTATTAACTGAGGTACTTCGTAATCAGTTTGGATTTAAGGGATATGTATATTCTGATTGGGGAGCGATTGAAATGTTGAAAACATTGCATTATACGGCTCATAATTCGGAAGAAGCAGCCATGCAGGCCTTTACTGCCGGACTTGACGTAGAAGCTTCCAGTAACTGCTATCCGCTATTGGCTGATCTTATTAAAGAAGGTAAACTGGATGAAGAGATTCTGAATGAATCTGTCCGCCGGGTATTGTATGTGAAGTTTAAAATGGGGCTTTTTGAAGATCCTTATGGTGAACAATACGCTCATTGCAAAATGCATCCGCAGGAAGGAGTGCAGCTTTCAAAAGAGATAGCAGACGAATCTGTAGTATTACTGAAAAATGAAAACGGGCTCTTGCCACTAAATGCCGAAAAGTTAAGATCGGTAGCAGTAATCGGACCTAATGCCGACCAGGTGCAATTCGGTGATTATACATGGAGCCGTAATAATAAAGACGGAATGACTCCATTGGCTGGAATCAGACAGCTGTTGGGGGACAAAGTAACGGTGCGTTATGAAAAAGGGTGTAGTCTGGTCTCTTTGGACACCAGTGGGATAAAGAAGGCGGTTGAGGTAGCCCGGCAAAGTGAGGTAGCCATTGTTTTTTGTGGTAGCGCCAGTGCCGCTTTGGCTCGTGATTATAAAAGCTCCACTTGCGGAGAGGGATTTGACTTGAATGACTTGAACCTAACCGGCGCACAGAGCCAGTTGATAAAAGAGGTGTATGAAACCGGAACACCTGTAGTGTTGGTCTTAGTAACCGGTAAACCTTTTACTATTTCCTGGGAAAAGAAACATATACCGGCCATTTTGACACAATGGTATGCAGGAGAACAAGCCGGAAATTCGATTGCTGATATCCTTTTTGGCAAAATTTCTCCTTCGGGCAGGCTTACTTTTTCTTTCCCCCAGAGTACGGGACATTTGCCTGTTTATTATGACTATCTTCCTTCTGACAAAGGTTTTTATAAAAATCCCGGAAGTTATGAAACTCCGGGGAGAGATTATGTTTTCTCCAGTCCCGATCCTTTGTGGGCCTTTGGGCATGGGCTTACTTATACATCCTTTGTATACAAGTCTATGGAAACGGATAAGGAACACTATGATCCTACTGACACGATATATGTGAAAGTAGATATAAAAAATACAGGGAAGAGGGATGGAAAGGAAGTGGTTCAATTGTATGTACGTGATAAAGTGAGTACGGTGGTCACTCCTGTTAAGCAGCTTCGTGATTTTGAAAAGGTATTGGTTGAGGCTGGAAGTACCCGGACTGTCCGGTTGAAAGTTGCCGTGAAAGATTTGTATATTGTTGATGCCGGAGACAGGAGGATAGTTGAACCCGGCGAGTTCGAACTGCAGGTAGGAACTGCTTCTGACAACATCCTTCAAAGAAAAACGGTGATAGTAGGTGATTTTGAACGTTCGGCTTCTGCTGAAGGTATGAAAGTAGCTAAAAGTAGCAAGAATATTTCTATTCATGGTGAAGTGCGTGATGTACAGGCTACTCTGATTGCTGGTGTGAATATCTATGCCGGGAGTTCAGGAAAACTATTGGGGCAGAGTGATGATAAAGGGCAGTATCGGATTGATGCGGGAAACCATGAGATTTTGGTTTTTAGGAAAAAAGGATACCAATCTTTGGAAGTTCCTGTAGACAATTTAGGAATTATCAATGTCCGTATCAATTATGGAGAAAATTAAATGAATTGTTATTATCAATAAAACTTAGAATATATGCGAATTAAATCTTTTTATCTGATACTCTTTGTCTTGGTGACATTATTCTCCTGTGAGAACAAAAATGAAGTGAAATCTTACAATGAAGGGCTTCATATTGTGCCCGAGCCTAAAATGATAGAGCAACAAACCGGTGAATTTACATTAACATCTCAAACTGCTTTTGTTACTGATAATGATAGTCTAAAAACGGTTGCCGGCTATTTTGCGGAAAAGATACAACACTCTACCGGACATCGTCCTGATATTGTGAAAGAAGCAAAAGATAACTGTATCCGATTGACTCTGAATCCAGCTTTAAGTATGAAGGACGAGGGATATAAGCTCATTGTTACTTCCCGTGAAATCTCTGTTCAGGCAAAGTCTGCGCACGGTATCTTCAATGCTATGCAGACTGTGATGCAACTTCTGCCTGCAGAGATTGAAAGTGAAGAACCGGTGAAAGATGTTGCGTGGACACTTCCTTGTGTTGTAATAGAAGATGAACCGGCTTATCCCTATCGGGGAATGATGCTTGATGTTAGCCGACACTTTCATGATGTGGATTTTGTGAAAAAACAATTGGATGTGATGGCAATGTTTAAGCTAAATCGTTTCCATTGGCACCTTACGAATGATCATTTGTGGACGATTGAAATAAAGAAATATCCGAAACTGATTGAAATCGGTTCTGTCCGTCACAATGCCGATGGTACCATTCATCAAGGTTGCTATACACAGGAACAAATAAGAGAGGTAGTGGCTTATGCTGCCGAACGGTTTATTACTGTTATCCCGGAAGTAGAGTTACCGGGGCATGCCTTGGCTGCTTTGACTGCTTATCCGGAGTTGTCTTGTACCGGAGGTCCTTTTCAGCTTAGAAACAAATGGGGAGTAGAGGAAAATGTGTATTGTGCGGGCAATGAGCAGACTTTTAAGTTTCTTGAAGATGTATTGGAAGAGGTTATTCCTTTGTTTCCGGGAAAATACTTCCATATCGGAGGGGATGAATGTCCGAAAAAGAAATGGAATGCTTGTCCGAAATGTCAGAAACGCATACGGGATGAGAAGTTGAAAGATGCACATGGACTGCAAAGTTATTTTGTACATCGTATTGAGAAAGTACTTCTTGAACACGGAAAGAGTATGATAGGCTGGGACGAGATACTTGAAGGAGGTTTGGCTCCTACGGCCACAGTGATGTCATGGCGTGGAGAAGAGGGGGGAATAGAAGCGGCCTCTATGGGACATGATGTCATCATGACTCCTGCCAAATGGTTGTATCTTGATTTTGGGCAGGGTAATATTGAGGTAGAACCTATTGCGATTAATTTTACAACACTACTGAGCAAAACATATAACTATAATCCTGCTTCGGAGAAAATACCGGCAGATTTACGTTTCCATGTTCTGGGTGCCCAGGGTAATATGTGGACGGAATATGCCACTACTCCGGATTATACCGAATACCTGCTTTATCCCAGAATACTGGCAGTAGCCGAACTGACCTGGACTCCTTTGGAGAAGAAGGATTATGCCTCTTTTGAACGCAGGTTAAATAACCAGTTGGTACGTCTGGATGAACATCACATCAATTATCATATTCCACTACCGGAAGGTCCGATGGCAGATCGTATTGCTATTGTCGGAACAGATACACTGAGCTTTTCGAACAGTCGTAATCTGCCAATGGTCTATACGCTGGATGGAAGTGAACCAACGATACACTCGACAGTTTACAATGATCCTATTATTGTCAGTGATAATCATGTGATACGTATTGCTACTCTTTTGCCTTCGGGCAAGATGAGCAGAACCCGGGTGATTGAAGTAGTGAAAGAAGATTTACTTCCGGCATACAAAGATGATACGAAACCCGGAATGCAGTTGTCGCATGCCGATGGAGATTTTTATTATGTAAAGGATACAGAAAATGCGGTATGGAAAGAAACTAAGATAGTGACGGATTTCGAATTAAAGCCGGTTCTGGAAGATAAAGGGGCGTTTTGTTATTCTGGATATTTTGAGGTTCCCTGTGATGGAGTCTATTATCTGTCAACCGAAATGGATGAGCTTCAGGTAGACGGGAAAGTTGTATTGAGCAATGATGGTAAGCTGATACGTCATTCTCATAGCCGGACTTCCCTTGCTTTGCAGCAAGGAAAACATGCATTCCGTCTGTTGTTTATTAATAATAATATCGGAGGGTATCCCCGTGTGTGGAACAATAAAGGTTTTATTATAGGACAAAAAGGTGAAGAGTTGAAATTACCGGTTTCATTTACACATTGAGTGTGAGTTGTTTTTAGGATAATAAAGGAGAGCTACTTTTTTCAATCGGGATAAAAGTAGCTCTTTCTTTATAAATCTTTATTTAGAGGCATCCTTTTTCTGAGAATAATTTTATTCCTTTGCAGAAAATTTTATTCAAAAAGACTATGAGAAGTTTTGCCTCTGATAATAATTCCGGTGTGCATCCTGCTGTGATGGAAGCACTGATGCAGGCTAACCGGAATCATGCATTGGGTTATGGTGATGATCCATGGACAGAAGAAGCGGTCCGGAAAATTAAAGAAACCTTTACTGCCGATTGTGAACCTTTGTTTGTATTTAATGGTACGGGAAGTAATGTGGTTGCTTTGCAACTAATGACAAAGACTTACCATTCGATTCTTTGTGCTGAAACAGCCCATATATATGTAGATGAATGTGGTGCCCCGGTAAAGATGACCGGTTGTCAGATTCGCCCGATAGCTACACCGGATGGCAAACTTAGCCCTGAACTTATTCTTCCTTATCTTCACGGTTTTGGCGATCAGCACCACTCACAGCCGGGTGCCGTTTATCTCTCTCAGTGTACCGAACTGGGGACTGTTTACACACCTGAAGAATTGAAAGCTATTACCTCACTGGCACATCAGTATGGAATGCGCGTTCATATGGATGGTGCACGTATTGCAAATGCTTGTGCTGCCCTCAATCTCTCTCTGAAAGCATTGACGGTAGATTGTGGCATTGATGTTCTTAGTTTCGGTGGAACCAAAAACGGTTTGATGATGGGAGAGTGTGTTGTTATCTTTGATGATACATTAAAAGTAGAAGCAAGATTTGTACGGAAACAGTCGGCACAATTAGCTTCAAAAATGCGTTATCTCTCTTGTCAGTTTACCGCTTATCTGACGAATGAACTTTGGTTGAAGAACGCTTCCCATGCCAATGTCATGGCTCGTAGACTTTATGAAGCTTTGAAAGATTTTCCGGGCGTTTGTTTTACTCAAAAGATGCAGAGCAATCAATTGTTTTTGACGATGCCTCGTCCGGTAATAGACAGGATGCTTCAATCCTATTTCTTCTATTTCTGGAATGAAGGGAATAATGAAATTCGCCTTGTCACCTCATTTGATACAACAGAAGAGGATATTGACCAATTTATTCGTCTGCTAAATGTCTGATAATAATTTATTTTTGAGAGGAAAGAGAATAAAACAGGTTAGTCTGATAAATAGCCGTTTGTTAATATTGTTAATGTGTTTTTTTAACCCTTTGGGCTTGCTTCGCATAAGTGTACACTTTAGCATGGTAGGAGTGTACATTAAAACAAAGGTTCGGGCCTTCACAGGTACGAACCTTTTTCATGATAACCTAATAAACTAACCTTTTGTACCTTTATTTATATTCCTGTTGCTGTACGTAGGGGAACAAATCTATAGCCTTTTTTCTTGAGAGCTTTTATCATTGTTTCTAAATAATTATTGTAGAATTTGTCTGTTCGCAAGTCGGATGTTCCAAGGTGTATTAGCAGTAAATGTCCATTTAGACCTTCTTCTTTTTCTAACTGCATGATTCTTTCATAAATCATTTTACTGCTTTTGTAATTTTTCATATCCGGAGTAGTATAGTCTGCATTGCTGCCACTCCCCGGAGTGAAATTGATAAGTTGTATGCCCATGGCTTTTGCCCATGCTGCTATCTTTTTATTATAGTATTCATAGGGAGGGATATAGAGTGGGGCATCTTTGTACTTAATTCCTGCTTCGCTGAGTGTTTCATAACTTTTTAGCATATCTTTTTCAAACTCCTCACGTGTGACGAGGAGTGAATCCCGATTCTCCCAGGGGCTATATAGTAAATGTCCATAACTATGACTGCCGATGTAATGTCCTCCTGCTTTTAGTTTTTGTACTACTTGCGGGTAAAGTTCGAAAAACTCACCGGTGAAAAAGAAAGCTCCTTGTATTTTCTGTTTATTCAATATACGAATGATGGCATCAGCTCCATCTGCCTTATTGGCTGCTGTAAAAATAAGTGTGAGTTGCTTTTGAGAAGGATCAGTACGGATAATACCTCCTTCGCTATAGATGTTTTTATCATTGTCGGATTGGGCTTGTCTCATTCCTTCTTTTTGAAGGGCAGACAGATAATAGGTCAGGCTGGCAGTTCCATCCATTGTCGGCTCGTTGGTAGAATAGTCGTGTGTGCTGTCATGATATACCATTGTGCCTGGTTGGAAGCGTTGATAAGTTTCTCCGGTGGAAATGTTTACTCCTCTCAAACTGTTGAATATGTTGGTATAAACAGGACCGTCAACAAGTCCGCCAGTAGCGTTTCCTGTGTTGTTGGTAAAGTAGGAAGAGTGAGGTTCTGAAGGATAATCCCCATATAAAGGGAGTTCCACAATCATGCTGCTTCCCCAGGGATTACAGCCAAATAGCCAGTCGCGCAGAGAGGCTTCCATCTCCTCGTATGTAGAATCTCCGGTAACTTCTCTATACAATCTGCATTGAGTTAACATGGCTGTGGTAAGATTATTGGAACACCAGATAGCAGGGATACCGTATAGGAATGGATTTTGCCGGGCTTTTTCATAAGTACGTTGAAGTCCGGTACGCATATTACGGATGAATTCTTCATTCAATCGTGTGTTGTTTTCAGTTTTTGCCAACCAGTAATGCCCCATGTTCATAAATGGATACCATTGATAATGTCTGGCGCTGTCTGCTCCCATCCAGGGAGTCACCGGTTCACGTCGTCCATATTCTATAGCTTGTTGCAGGTATCTATTGTTTTTTGTTGATTTATATAATTCAATAGCTGCCAACTCCATGTCGTCTGTCCAGTTGTCTTCTTCGTAGATATAGGGCGAACGGACAGAGGCAGTCTGGCAGACTCCTGGCTTTTTGATGCCTTCTTCATAGGCGGCATCGGCTTTCTTTTCAATCTCCTGAGCAAATACCGGATAAAAGTCTTTTAAAATTCGGGCACCTAATGCAAAGCATGAAGCAAATTTTCCGGCAGTGCTGGCTATACCTGTTGTTGCATTCGTAAATTCACCGCGTACCTGTTTTTCACCACTACAGAAGTAAACCGGTCTTCCTTTTCCGGGGCCATATCCATAGTCTACCTTGTCATGATTGGGTAATCGCATACTGGCGTGGTCGCGATCATCGGCAATTTGGTTGTACATTTCTCCGGCAGTCGGATTCATTCTGTTTAGCCAGTCGAGTCCCCATTTTATTTCGTCTACAATATCAGGAATTCCATTCGCCTTTCGGTGTCCGTTCGCATCGTAATAATCACTAAATGTTTCCGGATTTTGTTGGTAAGCAAACATCATTTGATAAATGGCATTGGCTGAAGTAGTAGTGTATTGAAGATAATCAGCTGCATCATGCCAACCTCCGCGTACATCAATTTTTGTTCCGTCTTTGGTGGGATGGTAGATGATATATCCGTCATCCGTATGGCAACTGTCTTTTAGGTATGGATTATAACCACAACGTTGCTGGCGCATATAGTTAAGTAAAAAATCGGCTGTTCCATTGTATACCTGATTATTTATCGGGAAATAAGGAGACCGGGTATTACCGGCTTTTAGATAATAAGTTCCGGGGTGATTAAAATTACTGAAATCTAATCGGAATGTACTTTTCATACTTCCAAGTTCGCCTGTTGGTTGGATGGAGGTAAATGTGTATACAGTTTTTCCAGTGAAGAGATCGATGAGTGAAAACTCTTTTACATTGGTATATTCTTCACTTAGAAATACTGCTACTTTTTTTGATTCAGGCAGATAGCCAAGTTGATTGATCCGAATCCATTCGTCTGCCCGTGCGGTAATGGCGCAGAGTGTGAATACAACAATAGATATCCAATGTTTTCGATGCATATTGGGGGAATATTTACTTAAGGTTAAAGATGCGTTAAGTTGTACAATGCAAATAAAGCAGATTAATTTAACTTTAGAGACAAATTCTTTGGTTTATTAATAACTATTTAGTGTTATTGATTTATTTTCAATATTAAATATGTGCTGGTTTTTGGGGTAATATATGAACATAAACGTAGTAAAAGCATAAATGGGATATACTAAAGAAAACTATTATCTTTGTAATAATAAGGGATTTGCTCCTGTGTTTGATCGTTGATTTAAAGGATATATTTTTTGAGATGTCCGGAAAAGAAGAGATGAAATATTAGTGGTTCTCTAAACTTATTTATATATTTACCTTTTTAAATATCAAGGTGCAAACTTATGGCAAACAATTTACTATTGGTCTCTAACAATGGGCTTATGAACAGTAATTTATGGTTTTTTATTTTATTGATTATATTATTTATAGTCATATTTTATTTATTATATCGGCTTCATTATTTAAAGAAAATTGTTGTAAGAAACAGAGATTATCGCCATTTTCTGTTTGATATATTAGATAATCTTCCTTTTCCTATCATGGTAAAAGATATCCAGAATGAATTTCGTTATGCTTATTGGAATAAAGAATCGGAGGTACAATCGGGGATAAAACGTGAGAATGCGATAGGATACAATGACTACGATATTTATGGTGAGGAGAGAGGACGCCATTATCGAAGCATTGATGAAGAGTTAGTCAGAATAGGAAAACCTTATCGGGCTGAAGAGCGGTATTCAACCACGGATGGTGCAATGCATGACACAATTGTAATGAAATCGATTCTTTCCTGGGAAGCGTTAGGTAAATGGTTGTTAGTAGCCCGTTGGGACGTCAGCCAGTTGAAAAAATATGAAAGGGAGATTACGGCAGCTAAAGGAGAGTTAGAAGAAGCGGTTAAAAAGCAGAGCCTTGCACTAAAGAGTATTGATTTTGGATTGATCTATATTGATAAGACTTATAGAGTACAGTGGGAGGAGACAACGCATATTAAAAGTTTGGTGCCGGGTAGACATTATACTCCGGGATTAATTTGTTATCAAACCAGTGCCCTGAGAAATAAACCTTGTGAACATTGTGCATTTAAGGAGGCCATAGAACAGGGGGGGATTGTTCGTCATACCATTCGCATTAATAAGGTTGATTTTGAAGTGACGGCTACTCCTGTATATGCTACGGATGGAAAAGAGGTAATAGGCGGACTATTGCGTTTTGAAGATATTACAGAAAAGCTGAAGATAGAACAAGACTTGCGGGAGGCGAAAGATAAAGCAGAGGAATCTAATAGGTTAAAATCCGCTTTTCTGGCTAATATGAGTCATGAAATACGTACCCCTCTTAATGCGATTGTGGGCTTCTCTGATATGATTTGTCAGATAGATAATCCGGCAGAGAAACAGGAGTATATGAAGATCATTATTGCAAACAACGAACTGTTACTGCAACTTATTGATGATATTCTGGATCTATCGAAAATTGAAGCAGGTACAATGGATTTCTCCTATTCCGTTACTGACATTAATGAACTGATGGGTAATATATGCCATCAGATGGAGCAGAAAGACCACTCGCCGGAAGTGCAGATCTCTTTTATAGAGAAAGCACCTTCTTGTGTGATTAATACAGACAGGGTACGTTTGTCTCAGGTGATGATTAATTTAATAAGTAATGCAATGAAGTTCACTGAGCGGGGGAGTATTTCTATTGGATACCGCATAAGTGAAGCAAAGGATGAAATATATTTCTTTTGTAAAGATACCGGTATGGGCATTGCTGCGGATAAACTGGAGCTGGTCTTTGAGCGTTTTGTGAAACTAAATACTTTTGTGAAAGGAACCGGATTAGGATTGGCAATTTCTCGGGTTATTGTAGAACGTTTGGGAGGAACTATTGGCGTTGATTCTGAAGAGGGAGAGGGAGCCTGTTTTTGGTTTCGTATTCCGGTTATTTTTGTTTCATAAAGATAGAGTCTGAAGATTTATTAAAAAATGAATCCAAATGCTGTGTTGGCGTGTTATTTGTAAACGTTTAAAGTAGTAGAACGTTTAAATATATAAAAGCATGGCTTATATAGATTATTATAAAATTCTTGGAGTAGACAAAAGTGCTTCTCAAAGTGATATTAAGAAGGCTTTTCGAAAGTTAGCCCGTCAGTATCATCCGGATTTGAATCCAAACAATCCAGGTGCAAAGGATAAGTTTCAGGAGATCAATGAGGCAAATGAAGTGTTGAGCGACCCGGAGAAGCGTAAGAAATACGATGAATACGGTGAACACTGGAAGCATGCCGATGAGTTTGAAGCTCAGAAACGTGCTCGGCAACAGGCTGGTGGTAGTGGTGGATTCTCCGGCTTTGGAGGGGGGGATAATAATGCTTATTGGTATTCTTCTGATGGTCAGGGATTTTCCGGAACCGGAGGCGAAGGGTTCTCTGATTTCTTTGAATCTATGTTTGGAGGTCGTGGTAGAGGAGGCCGTAGCAGTGCGGGATTCCGTGGGCAAGATTTTAACGCAGAACTTCATCTCTCTCTTCGTGACGCTGCAGAGACTCATAAACAGGTATTGACGGTGAATGGTAAGAATGTACGTATCACTATTCCTGCTGGTGTAGCCAATGGACAGGTTATCAAACTGAAAGGGTATGGTGGTGAAGGCGTTAATGGTGGGCCTGCCGGAGATTTGTATATCACGTTTGTGATTCCTGAAGATTCTGTGTTCAAACGTTTAGGCGATGATCTTTATATCGATGTTCCGTTGAACCTTTATACAGCTGTATTGGGAGGTGAACAGGAAGTTGATACACTGAATAGTAAAGTGAAACTGAAAGTGAAACCTGAAACACAGAACGGTACGAAGGTACGGTTGAAGGGGAAAGGTTTCCCTGTTTATAAGAAAGAAGGACAATTTGGCGATTTGATAGTGACCTATAATGTCAAAGTGCCTACTAACCTGACAGATAGGCAGAAAGAGTTGTTCCGGGAATTACAGAGTATGAACTAAAAAAATCAGCACTATGCAGACCGAATTAATTATAGTCAGTGAATATTGTCACAAATGCCATATTGAGCCCTCTTTTATAGAGTTATTACAGGAGGGTGGATTGATTGAAGTACATATCGAAGGTGGCGAACACTATCTGCTTGTGTCACAGCTTCCGGAGGTGGAACGTTATAGTCGTATGTATTATGACCTGTCTATCAATATGGAGGGTATTGATGCCATTCATCATCTATTGGAAAGGATGGAGAGTATGCGTAAAGAAATCAATTCGCTTCAAAGCCAGCTTTTGGTATACAGAAGACATGGCCTGGAAGAAGTAGAATGGTAATGAAAGTTGGAGATTAGTTCCTATATGAACTAAATTTCTGCCGGTTATATAAAGCAAAAGCTCCGTCTTATTTGAACGGAGCTTTTGTTTTTATATAACCGGAACTCATATTTATGGGTGTGTAAACTGGACGTTTTCAAGCATATCGTCTAAATCCTGTTGGGCAGCTTCATCATTAATCAGCATAACGAACGCATATATTGTTTTCTTTTCAGGAGAGAAATAATAAAGAACAGTTTGCAGTATTTCATAACCTTCTTCATCAGGTGCACCGAAATGCTGCATATTGTCAGTTTTTATGAAATTCAAACCATTGATTGTAAGTGTACTGCGCTTATAATCTTCTGATGGCTCATTTTGGGCATTTCGTGGAATACTGAGAGATAATTTTTTATTGTATTCGTATATTTCGTCTGTATCATATTGTGAAACAGTGATTATAAGGTGATTGGCAGCATTGGTCCAACGTTGTTGAAGTAATATTGTTTCATTATCCTGGCGGGTAGTTTCTGCCGTCTGCCAGTTGGAAGGATAACGGAGCTGTATGCCTGCCTTTTCACTGCTGAAGTTTAACCACGTATCTGAGGCGGTAAAAGGAGCGTAAGGTGGTAGTTGATCTTTGCTGGTGATACGTTTGCTTATGGGTTGTTCTTTCTGATTTTCATACTCTTCCGATTCATTGGATTCACCGGTAAGATAAGCTTGTACGAGTCCGCTATCCCATTCGTGACGCATATCCTGATAGTCGGAGGGAACATTTTTACTGAGGACCAGAAGTCCTATAAGGTATATCAATAAGATTCCGGCTTCTCCTCCCATCGTATAGTATTTTTGCAACTTTAGTCTCTTTTCGTTGAGTGCCATTACATAGACGAAACCTAAAATGAATCCACTGATTAATCCTCCTATATGGGCGGCATTATCTATACCTTCTTTTAATCCGTATATCAGATTGTAACCAACGAAAATCAATATGCTTGAAAGTAATGCATTACGTTGTGCTTTCTCTATATGATGGAAACAAAGAAATGCCAGAAATATTCCGTATAGACCAAAGATTGCTCCGGAGGCTCCGGCGCTTATTGTTTCGGCATGCCAGAAGAGGCTGGACACTGCGGAGCAAAGTCCTGTTAATAAGTAAGCGGCAAACATACGTCGTGTTCCGAACATCGGTTCGAGCAGTACACCGATGTAAACCAACGCATACATATTCATCAGAATATGAACGATGCCTATATGTACAAAATTGCAAGTAAGTGTACGCCACCAGCTGCCGGTTAGTGTAAGTGGGCCGAAATCGGCTCCCCATTGTAGTAGTTCGAGAGTTTTAGGTTCAAACAGGTTGACACCGGAGAGAGTCATAAGAATAAAAACGAGCACATTAATGCCCAGTAGAATGGGAGTAGCTATAAAACCTTTGTGTGGGAGAAACATCGAATTTCGTTCTTTCTTTTCTTCGTTGACGTCGTCGGATTGAATCAGTTGTTCTTCTTGTTGGTCAGAATTCATTGCCATGTGATGTGTGAAGTTAATTATTATTGCGCAAAAATACGGAATAAACCTGAAAAGTAAAGATTATAGAAGTAATATATTTATTACTTTATGGCAGGGTAGGTTGGGTATAAAAAGAAGCATCCGGTTTACTAACAAACCGGATGCTTCTTATTCTTAATTTGATTGCTGTTTATTTTCTGTAGTAAGCCAAGTCGTCTTTATCGAATTTACGAATAAAGTTGATATGTTTTTCTACTTCACTTTCAGCATAACGTACATATACTTGTGCAGATGTTCCGAAAAGTTCGGCGTTCTTTGAAGCATCCTGTACGAGTAGGTGCCCCATAATGATATGAGCAGCCATTTCTACCAGGCGGCGTGCACAGAAGTCGAGTAATTCCTGATCTTTAGCCTCTGTAATCTGAGCAACACAAGCGGCGTATTTGCTTGCCATTGTTTTCAGGCGGTTGTGCAAGCCTTCCATTTCGGGAGCTACCGGCATGTTCTCGTACTCTTTGATACGATTGAGGTAGGCACCGGTAGTCACGTAACGGATAGCGGCTACTACTTGCAATTGAGTGGTTCCTTCATAAATAGAAGTGATACGTGCATCACGATAAATACGTTCGCAGGCATAATCTTTCATAAAGCCCGATCCCCCATGTATCTGGATACAGTCATAAGCATTCTGATTGGCGAATTCACTACCCATACCTTTACCCAGTGGTGTGAAGGCGTCTGCCAGTTTAGCAAAAGTCTTTTGCTCAGCACGTTCTTCCGGAGTCAGTTTACGTTCTTTGGCTATATCGTCCAATGCCTTGTAAACGTCAACGAAGCGGGCAGTTTCGTATAATAGTGTACGTGAAGCGTCCAGTTTTGCTTTCATCAATGAAAGGATTTCAGCTACAGCAGGGAATTCGATAATTGCTTTACCGAATTGTTTGCGGTCCTGTGCATAGGCCAGCGCTTCATTGTAAGCAGCCTGTGAGATTCCTACAGACTGAGCAGCGATACCCAAACGTGCACCGTTCATCAGTGCCATTACGTATTTAATGAGACCTAATTTGCGGTCACCACAAAGTTCAGCCTTAGCATTTTTGTATACAAGTTCGCAGGTAGGAGATCCTTTGATACCCATCTTGTTTTCAATACGGCGAACATTCACTCCACCATTACGTTTGTCGTAGATGAACATGGATAAACCACGGCCATCATGTGTTCCCTCTTCCGAACGGGCTAATACGAGGTGGATATCGGAATCACCGTTGGTGATAAAACGTTTTACACCGTTCAGATACCAGCATTGATCTTTTTCGCTGTAGGTTGCTTTTAACATCACAGCCTGCAGGTCGGAGCCGGCATCCGGTTCTGTCAGGTCCATAGACATGGTTTCACCTTGGCAAACTCGGGTTATATAACGTTTCTTCTGATCTTCGTTTGCAAATTCATAGATCGTTTCAGCACAATCCTGCAATCCCCAAAGGTTCTCGAATCCGGCATCACTACGGCTTACGATATCGGCAGCCATGATGTACGGAGTAATTGGAAAATTCAGTCCACCGAAACGGCGTGGCATAGCCATACCCATCAATCCTGCTTTGCGGCAGGCTTCCAGATTAGCTGCTGTACCATTGGCATACGTTACACGGTTATTGGCACATACCGGACCTTCATGATCCACGTTTTCGGCATTGGGAGCAATGATTTCGCCACAGATTTCGCCTACAATTTCCAGCACTTTGTCATAGCTGTCCATTGCATCTTCAAAATCTATCGGAGCATAGTCGAAGTTATCTTTATCAGCATAATTACGCTCTTTTAGCTCAACAATTCTCTTCATCAGCGGATGGCTGAGATGATGTTTTAATTCGGGAGTATCTAAATAAAAATTGGCCATTTTAATAATAATTTATAATAAGTAATTAGTAGTAAGTATTTAGTAGTTTTAAATCGATGCAGCTATTTGTATTACGTTGCCGAAAAGATTTTAGCTACTAACTACCGGATTCTAAATTCCAATTTATTTATGAAGGTAAATGAAAATTAATTGGTAATGTATAGCTGATACGCTTTACTTCTCCATCTATCTTGCCGGGAGTCCATGTATGAGTACGGCCGATAGCTTCGACAATGCGCATTGCTTCTTTGTCAAGCAAAGGATCGACGCCCGAAATTAATCGGGGAGCCGTCATATGCCCCTTTTCGTCAATCACAATCCGGAGAATAACTTTTCCCTCTGTTTTGGCTCTGACAGCATCAAGCGGGTACGCTAAGTTGTCCTTTAACAGTTTGGCCAGTGCATCTATACCTCCGGGAAATTCCGGTGCTACAAAGTAAGGCTCAAACGGTAATTCACTGCCGTCGGCAGCCAGAAGCTTTCCATCTGTACATTTGTCGTTCAGATATGATTCTTCTCTGCGTAGCTTCCCATCCGGATAGTATCCTACCAATTTTCCTTCCATCTTTCCATCTTTGTAAGTAATAATCAGTTTCGTATTTCCTTCCGGATAATAAGCTATGCTTTGACCTTCCAGACGATTCTCCTTATAGATGTTTACCAGACTGTCTTTGCCATTGGCATACAAAAAAGTGCAGACTCCGTTTCTCACTCTGTTTTTCGGCTCTTTTGTGTAAGCAGAATAGTGACCTATTCCTTTAAGCCTGCCATCAAGTGTGTAGAATTCTACCTTTGTTTGCTTCTTTTTAGCTTGGGATATCACTGCATATTCTACAGCTTTCTCCTTGTCGGTAGTCCATTGGAAGTGTTTATCCACATAAACTGTTTTTTGGGCCGAAAGCGTACTGCTACCTGTAAATAGTAGTACTGCTATGATAGTCAGAAATACACCTTTCATATTACCCCTGTTTTTGGCTATTTGGAATTTTGTTTATAATACTTTATCATCTTCGGCACAACCTCTTCGATAGAACCGTTGATTACATAATCGGCAATCGTATTGATCGGAGCTTCCGGATCGTTATTGATAGAGATAATAATACCGCTTTCCTGCATACCGGCAATGTGCTGGATTTGTCCGGAGATACCGCAAGCGATGTAAAGTTTCGGACGGACTGTCACACCGGTCTGACCAATTTGACGGTCGTGATCGATAAAACCTGCGTCTACTGCAGCACGGCTGGCACCTACCTCAGCATTCAATACTTTTGCAAGATCGAACAATAAGTTGAAGTTCTCTTTAGAACCTACTCCATAGCCACCGGCGATGATGATGGGCGAACCTTTCAGATTGTTTTTAGCTTTTTCTACGTGACGTTCAATCACTTTTACTACATAATCCGTATCGGCAACATATTTTTTTACGTCATGACGGATTACTTCTCCTTTGTAATCAGCAGAAAGAATTGCTTTTTTCATCACACCTTCGCGAACGGTAGCCATTTGCGGACGGTGTTCCGGATTCACAATTGTGGCTACAATGTTACCACCAAAAGCCGGACGAATCTGATACAGCAGGTTTTTGTAAGTCTTTCCTTCTTTCTTATCCTCATGGTCACCGATTTCAAGTGAAGTACAATCGGCAGTAAGTCCGCTGGTTAGTGCAGAAGATACACGCGGACCAAGGTCACGACCGATAACGGTAGCACCCATCAGGCAGATTTGCGGCTGCTCTTCTTTAAACAGATTTACCAGGATAGAGGTATGTGGGAGGGAAGTATAAGGGTAAAGTCCTTTACCATCAAATATGTGGAGTTTATCTACTCCGTATGGCAGGATTTGTTTTTCAATATCTTTGAGACCGGTTGCGGCAACTACAGCTTCGAGTGCGCAATTCAATTCGTTAGCTAACGAGCGGCCTTTGGTCAGAAGTTCGAGGCTTACGTCTGCGACGATACCTTCTTCTATTTCGCAATATACAAATAAGTTATTCATATCTTTTAAGTAGTTAGTAGTTAGAATATAGTAGTAAGCATCGGAATGCTATTACTGTATTCATACTCCTTAGCCAATGGTATGGTTAGCTAACAGTTCAACAATCAGATTCTCTACATCATGGTCACTGCCACTGATGGTTTTACTCTCTTTTGCCTGGAATACAATGTTCTGGATGGACTTTACTTTTGTAGGTGAACCGCTAAGACCGCATTGTGCAAGATCTCCGTTCACATCGGCTACGCTCCATTCAGCCAGATTCAGATAGTCACGGTTGTCATACAGGTCGGTGTAATCCAGATTACCCTGTTGTTTTTCAGTAACAGTTTTGGCATGTTTATACTTCTGTACGAGTTTCGCATTGCGTGGGCGGCAAGGAGCTGCACTTCCGTTTACAGTGATCACAATGGGCAACGGACCTTCTACAGTTTCGATACCTCCGTCAATATGACGTTTCACAGTAATGCGTCCATCAGCTACTTTCAGGATTTCTTCGGCATATGTGATCTGAGTCAGACCTAACTTCTCTGCTACTTGCGGCCCTACTTGTGCAGTATCTCCGTCGATGGCCTGACGACCGCCGATGATGATGTCACACTTACCTATTTTCTTGATGGCTGTAGCCAAAGCGTACGATGTAGCCAATGTATCGGCACCGGCAAAAGCACGGTCAGTCAACAAATAACCGTTATCGGCTCCACGGAAAAGTCCTTCACGAATAATATCGGCTGCACGGCCCGGTCCCATGGTAAGGATGGTAACGGTTGAGCCTGGATGGGCATCTTTCAATCGGAGAGCTTGCTCAAGAGCATTCAGATCTTCGGGGTTGAAGATGGCAGGGAGTGCCGCACGGTTAATAGTTCCGTCGGCTTTCATGGCATCTTTCCCAACGTTACGTGTGTCGGGAACTTGTTTTGCCAATACAACAATTTTCAAACTCATGCTATTAAATTTAGTATTAGTATTTCTACAAGTTAGTAGCCAGTAGTCAGTAGTAAGAATCTTGCTATCAAACTATCCGGTTAACTATCAGCGTGCAAATTTACGGAAACAGTTGGTTCTGACAAGAAAACCATTAAGAAAATGCACAGGTTTAAAGTTTTTGAGCAAAAGATCAGGAGGGAGGATGTAGATTTCCGCTCTTCATTCTTTGTTAAGATTAAGATAGCGAATCCAATATGTTGGGTTCCGCATAAACCACATATCCGGGATATTCCATAGCTTCATCCAACAACAATAAAATAATATTGGCATGTTCTGTCACCCAAATGGCAACAGGATAACCATCTTTCTTTTGTTCAGAGAACAATTTGTCATACAGTTGCCACATCTTATCAGTTTTATCTTCATACGTTGGAGCTGAATAGAGCTTACAGAAATAATCATAAAGAACATGGTAACTTTGAGTAATGTTGCTGCCTAAAAGCCTTACTTCTGCAAATGGGACAGTACCGCTAAGGCCGTATGTGGTCATCAAATCGGGACTGCTATTCAGTACATCTGCGTAAGAATACCAGGCTTGAGAATCTTTAGTGATGTCACTCCAATTATAACCCAGAAAATTTTTGTTGTCGGTGATGGAGATATCGAGCTGATGACGGAAAATTGTCTTATTGTCTTTCCATACAGTCAGGTAAGTTTTATATTCACTGGGATACTTGAAGCAGTGCCCCCACTTCAAAGTCAGACGACTATTCATCCAATCTTCTCCTTCTTCATGTTCAAACATTCGAAAACTACCATTCAGACCATCTACCGTCCAAACGATAGAATCGCATATAGCAGAAAGTTCACTGGAATTGATTGACTGCGAATTTTTATTATAGAGATAAAAGTTCATCATATCAAAAATGTTTCCTTTCTGTTGCTCGACGGCAAGAAGAGGCATTGGATATTCTGTCACTTTCACCTTTATTGTAGCCGTTTGTCTCGTTTCATGGTCGATGACTACTATGTCAGTTTCGCCTTTCTGTTTGCCTTTAATTTCTATTTTAGCTTTATAGCTGCCAAATTCCCAAGTATAAAGGACGTCAATCAGGTCTGAGTTTTTAACATCTAACGTCGTGTTTTCATGGGCAGTCAGGTCTACGACAACACTGCGTCCCTGTATCACTTCGCAGGAGTTTTTAGAGAGTTCCAAATGATATTCAGGATTATTATCATCACTATTTTTGCTACAACTTGTACTAAAAACAACAAATAGAAATAGTAGTAGATTACCTAATGACAGGCTTAGTTTGTTTTTTGTTCTCATGACTATATGCTCGTATATATAACGGCACAAAGTTAAGAATATCAAATGAAAAAGTCTTGAAGTAATTCAATACTTTCATTCTTTCCGTAATTTTCTTCGTATATGGCTAATGGCTTCGGGTGTTAGCCCAGCAGGAAGAGATACTGTTTCCTTTAGAGTGGTATATTGTGATAGATTTGGGCAACGCTGTAAGGTAACAAATTGATGTCGTATCGTTTTAAGAATTGAAAGAATTTTTAGCGCGTATTTCAGTCTGCATCTTCTTCCATGGTTTCAATCAAAAAACTAACCGGACGAAAGCCGTCATTGCATGATATCATAGCAGACTTTTCATTTTTCATCCAGCCATTGTATAAATTGCTGCCGCCATGTGCCAAAGTCATCACAAAAGGTGACATACTCTCCCAGGCACTATCACACATTCCTTTGGGTTTCTCCCAACCATTGGCTATAAAAACTTGTCCCTCTTTCATATTACAAGCATGTTCCATCGGATTTTCATACTTCTCCATCAAATCTTGATAACAAGCTATTCGCATAACGGTAATCTTACATTTCTTCATAATTATATTATTTTTGGAGGTTAAAGTGATATTATAAACTTATTCCAAATACAAAATATACCTGGTTTTCGTGTGGGTTTACTATGAACTTGCCAAAGATAGGAAGTGAGAAGCTCTTGGTGAATTTTAGTTCTTTGGTAGCTGATAAACCTATATTGACCACATTAAACTTGTCAGCGTACATGCCCTCCCAGGGAGTGAATCCGGCTTCGATGGCAAGGTCAACTCCCTTTACGTTAAAAGGGTAGGAGAGCTCGCAATAACTGGACCACGCCCGTTTATCGTTTTCACGATAATCGTTACCGGCAAAAGTAGTGTACCAGGCAGCAGTCAGAGGAAACCTTTCACTGATAGTATATGCTGCTCCAAATTCAAACGTATGGCCACTGCTGTGTGCCGAATAGTTGAAATAGTCAAAGGGCTCTTCTTCACTTTGTTCGAAATAATTAGTAACGCTCAGAGTGAATCCTTTAAATTCGTATTCTAATGTAAGGTCTATCTCGTTGTTTTCATTACGAAATTCAGTAGATCCCCATGCTGAAAGGGTAAAATTTCCCAGACTTACTCCTAAAGTGGGTTGTACGGAGGCATTGCCGCATTTCATACCCCGCCATATATAATTACTAACGAAGTCGGCATTGACAAAAACTTCTTGTGCCTGCATTATGAAAGGGCAAAGGAATAATAATAAAAATATGATTCGTTTTTTCATCCTGTCGGTTGTTTTTTAGGTTGCAAAGATAATGCAAAGATTGATTGAATAAAAAAGATTCTTTTACTTCATTTTAAACTTAGTATTTTAACTACTATTTAAAATGCATATTAACGGTGTATTAAAATGCATAGTTTGGACTAATAAAGTACGTACTTTTTTATCCATTGATTATCAGGTGTTTCTGGACTTTATAGAAAGAAAAAACGGCAACCCGCAAAATTGTTTATGCGGGTACACCGTTCTTATATTGTTACTCTCTGCAAAATTGCAGAAATTTCCCGTTTGCGTATCATCTTTGATAGGAATACCTACATTCCGGTAGGTGAAAGCTATAAAGAGCGTTTTACGGAGTATATTGAAAAACTAATGTAGTTCTTATTTGATACCTAACTTTTTCGCAATTTCTTTGGGAAGAGCATCTTTGTGCACCAGAATATTCATTGTCTTGTAAGCAACGAATGCTTTGGAAGCATACCATATTCCGTCGTATTTACCGCTTGGTCCCCAGGAGTTCTTTACCATAAAGTACTCTTTGCCATTCTGATCTTTGGCAATACCGTAGATTACCATACCATGGTCATCTGTTGTTTCCCAGTTATCAAATGCTTGTTGACGCATCTCCTGAGTTACATTCATTTCCGGCAAAGGACGTGCAGTCAGTTCCTTACGCTTATCGGCCGCAGTAAGTCCTGTCCAGCGAGCCATATCAGAACCTGTCAGTTCAGCACCTTTTGCTGCATCCGGCATAACGGCGATACCATCGCGGGTAAAACCTTGTTCGCTCACATCACTTCCCCATGCAAAAGTATACCCTTTCTTTACTGCATTATCCATTACTGCCATAAATTCATCCAACGGAAGGTTCCATGATAAACCATTGCGCCAATTGTCCTGAATTTCGATAGCGAACTGGCTATAGAAAGGATGGTGTGTATATGAAGTCAAAGACACATAGTCATCCGGATTTATACCTAATGATTGTGCAAAAGTCTGCGGAGTGTATTCCTTTCCTTTATAAGTGAATTTTTCCGGACACTGTCCCAGGTATGTATCATAGATGGCACTGATACCTTTTTGCCATACCGGAGTTAGTTTGGTTAGTTTTCCCTTGGCAATAGCATCTACATAAGCACCCGCTACGGCATCCAGCTCATTGTGTACCGGCAGTGAGTCGCCATACATAATTCCCGGCATAGCTTCTTGTGGTACAAGGCCGTAATTCTTCAGACAGTACATGATATCATAGAAACTGCCGCCTGGTGAAAAAGAACTGTCGCCATGATAGCGAACATAATTGCGTGCACGGTCTACCATTGTATGATGAACCACAAACATTTCAGAGAAATCATATTCTCCTTTGCCCATCCGGAGCAATTCTGATTCAAGAAAACCGAGGGCAGAGAAGCTCCAGCACGTACTCGAACGGTTTTGATTTTTGATAGATGTAATCGGATTTTCTTTAACTGTAGTGAAAACGAAGCCTTCTTCTTTTGTGTCCTGAGCTTTCATGCTCATACTGCAAATACAAAGTGCTACCGCAACAAGAATTGTCTTTTTCATTATTATGTTGTTTTTATTATATTTATGCGACAAAGATACATGAATAACTTTGAAAATGGAAATAATTATTGCAGTTTTGCCCGGTATTGGTGTCCTGATCTTGTTGGGGAAATACACTAATTTCATTAGATTCATTGCCGAATCTTGTTCATTTGTTATGTTTGATCGAGAAGCAAGTATAAATTGCACTTTGGCATAAAAAAATGAATGAGTTCATTTTATTCTGCTTCCGGTTTGCATTATCTTTGCAAAAAGAAAAGAACTATGACTCTTGACAATCAGACCGGACTGGTGCTTGAAGGTGGAGGTATGCGGGGAGTATTTACTTGTGGCGTACTTGACTATCTGATGGATCGTGATATTCGTTTTCCATATACAATCGGTGTTTCTGCCGGAGCATGTAATGGGCTCTCTTATATGTCTCGTCAGCGTGGACGTGCAAAATACAGTAACATCGATCTGTTGGAGAAGTACCATTACATTGGTCTGCGCCATTTACTCAAGAAACGAAATATTATGGATTTTGATCTTTTGTTTACTGAGTTTCCCGAGCATATCCTGCCTTATGATTATGATGCTTACTTTTCTTCTCCCGAACGTTTTGTGATGGTGACTACAAATTGCCTGACCGGAGAAGCTAATTATTTTGAGGAGAAAAGCGATAAGAATCGGGTGATTGATATTGTAAGAGCTTCAAGTAGTTTGCCATTTGTTTGTCCGATAGCCTATGTAGATAGTGTCCCGATGTTAGATGGTGGTATTGTTGATAGCATTCCTTTGCAGCGTGCCATTGCGGATGGATACCCTAACAATGTAGTGGTTTTAACTCGTAATCGTGGTTACCGGAAAGAGAATAAAGATATTAAAATCCCTTCATTTGTTTATCGTAAATATCCCAAAATGCGTGAAGCCCTGAGTTGCCGTTGTGCTGTTTATAATGCACAGCTCGAAATGGTGGAACGTATGGAGGATGAAGGACGGATAACTGTTATCCGTCCCGTTAAACCTGTAATGGTGGACCGCATCGAAAAAGACATTCACAAACTGACCGAATTCTATGAAGAAGGTTATGCCTGTGCCAAACATATGTTTGAGGATATTGCCCTTTAAATAAACTAACCGGAAACTCAAAATGAACGATTAGGCGATTATTATAGAATATCCTCCCCGAAACGTTTCGCCTGCTGCCAGGTGTTGTATCCAATCCTTATCTTTGTATTCCCCGGTGTAGTGTGCACGGTCGCAGCAGCCATACCATGGTTCGATACAAACAAATGGTGCATTCTTAGTTGGTGGTGACCAAAGACCCACTACTGGAGCTGTGAAGCGCAGGCTTAGATAAGGTTTCTTTTCTTTGGTACAGAGAATTACTTCTTTTATCTGGCTATTTTCTATTATCAGAGCATCTTTGTCAAAGGTATGTATATTCATACAATCGTTAAAGTGCTACCGGAACTATATTGTATTTTATATCTTTTATCGGTTGGTTACTTTCCATGAATTATAAATTCTACCTTTTAACTTTAAAAGTCCTTTGTTTACGGCTCCATGTATCAATATTGATATAGTATGAAACAAATGTGGCATGTTATTTTATGTTTTCCGCAATATCTTTGCCATAGGATTTCCACTAAGAACAACTTTATTTTTTTATTTCTTAAATTTTAATATTATGAATGAGGATAAACATGTATTTCAGAATTGCATAATCTTTGCACTTCTTTTTCTACATCTTATTAATAGCGAAACAATTTTGAAAATAGGCAGTAGGACTGCCTGGTAACTGTTTTGAAGTAAAGTGTATCTATTTTCAGGTATTGATGAAACCTCTCTTTCCTTCCTGAGAAAATAAGAGAGTGAGTATTTCGTTCTGATGGATAACTTATACTTTTATTCTTAGAAACGATATTTTTTATTAATGTGTATTTTAAATCTATCAAAAAACATGAAGAGACTTATCTTTAGAACAAAGCGGAGCATGGTAATCTTTCTTTTGTTACTTTTCCCTATTTTATCTATTGCACAGGTTGTGACAGGGAAGGTAATACTATTTGAGGATAAAGAAGCTTTGCCGGGTGTTAACGTTCTCGAAAAAGGAACGACAAATGGTACTATAACTGATATTGATGGAAATTTTTCTATTCATTTAAAGAGTCCGAATTCTACATTGGTTTTTTCAATGGTCGGGATGATTAAACAAGAGAAACGGGTTAATGCGGGTGATAAAGTAGATATCGTATTACAACCAGATCATTATCAGTTGGATCAGATTGTCGTAACGGGCTATTCTACTCAGAAGAAATCAGATCTGACAGGTTCTGTAACAGTTGTTTCGGTTGATGATATGATGAAATCTGCGGAGAACAATCCTTTAAAGGGTTTACAAGGGCGTGTACCGGGTATGGAAATTACTGCAAATGGTAACCCAAGTGGGGCGGCTACCGTTCGGATCAGAGGTATTGGTACATTAAATAATAATGATCCTCTATTTGTTATTGACGGTGTGCCTACCCGTGGTGGAATGCATGAATTGAACTCAAATGATATTGAGAATATTCAGGTATTGAAGGATGCTTCCGCAGCGAGTATTTATGGTTCCCGCGCAGCTAACGGGGTCATTATTGTTACGACCAAGAAAGGGAAAGAGGGTAAAATTAAACTGAATTTTGATGCCTATGTTACCCAGACTTTTTATAATAATAAGCTGGAAGTAATGAATGCGAAAGAGTACGGACAGGCATTGTGGCAGGCTACGGTAAATAGCTCAGAAGATCCCAATAAAAATAACATTGGATATACTTACAAATGGGGATACGATGATAACGGAGAAGCTGCCTTATATGATATGTACTTACCCAAGTATTTGGATACGGATAAAACAATGCTTACTTCTGATACGGATTGGTTTGATGCAGTGTCTCAAAAAGGATTATTGCAATCATATAATCTTTCGGTGAGTAATGGAAGTGAAAGAGGGGATTACTTTTTCTCTCTGGGGTATCTGAGCAATGATGGTACATTGAAGTATACTTCTTTTGATCGTTTTTCAGCTCGTATGAATGCATCTTACCATATTATTAAAGATGTGTTGACTATTGGCGAAAACTTTTCTGTAAATCGTACATCAGAAGTACAGATTCCGGATGATAATATTTTGGACATGGCATTGAAAGCATTACCTCTGATTCCTGTACACACAGTAGACGGCAAAGGTTGGGGAGGCCCTACAACCGGTATGAATGACCGTCATAATCCTGCTCGTCTATTGTATGATAATAAGGATAATAAATATGCATACTGGCGTTTGTTCGGCAATGCTTATATTAATCTGCAACCCCTGAAAGGATTGAATCTCCGGAGCAGTTTCGGACTTGATTATACAAATTATTATAAGCGTAACATGGTGCATAGTTATAAAACTGGTACGTTGAATAATGATTTGAGTTCTGTTACTTTGGGGGGAACTTATACAACTAAATGGACCTGGAGTAATACAGCCAGTTATGCAAAACAAATAGGTATACATAATTTTGATGTATTGGCAGGTTTGGAGATGTATAAAGAGGAGCAGATTAATTTCTCGGCATATAAAGATGGTTTTCTGGTAGAAACTCCGGAACAGATGTGGCCTGATATGGGAATTGGAACATCCAAAGTGACAGGTGGCGCTACCAGTTATGCTTTATTATCTTATTTTGGTAAAGCCAATTACGCATATGATAATCGTTATCTTGCTTCTGTAACACTTCGTTATGATGGCTCTTCACGTTTCGGAAAAAATAATCGTTTCGGTACTTTCCCGGCATTCTCTCTGGGTTATCGAATCAGTGAGGAAGCATATATGGAGAAAACAAGAGATTGGTTGTCCGATTTGAAATTACGCTTCGGATGGGGACAAACAGGTAATCAGGAAACTGCTAATACTGCTGTACATACACTTTATGTTACTGACTATGGTATGGGAGATCCTACCTGGACTTCTTTGAATGGTACTTCTTATGACTTGACAGGAAAAGGTGGTACTTCACTTCCTTCCGGTTATAAGAAAGTGCAGCAAGGTAATCCTGATTTGAAATGGGAGACAACGACTCAAACCAATATTGGTCTCGATTTTGGCTTCTTTGATCAGAAGTTATATGGTACTGCTGAATATTATATCAAGAAAACAAAAGACATTCTGGTACAACCCCCTTATTTAGGTATCATAGGTGAAGGAGGTTATTGTTGGTACAATGGTGCTTCAATGGAAAACAAAGGTTTTGAAGTGAGTTTAGGTTATCGCGATCAAACACCTTTCGGACTCTCTTATGACATTTCCGGTAATATATCCGGCTATCGTAATAAAGTGACCAAGTTGCCGTCTGATGTAGAAAACTCTTATGGCGGAAACGGTAAGGGAGATAATATTCTGGGACGCCCCATCAATTCGTTTTATGGTTATATTGCTGATGGATTATTTCGCACAGAAGAAGATATTGCCGATCATGCAACACAAAATGGAGGAGAAGATTTGGGACGCATTCGCTATCGTGACTTGAATGATGATGGAAAAATCGATGATGATGATCGCACTTGGATTGGTTCACCTCATCCTGATTTTATGTATGGTTTGAACATTGAGCTGAGTTACAAGAACTTTGATTTAAGTGCATTCTTTTATGGAGTAAATGGCATTGATGTGAATACGTATGCAGTGAAAAGCGAGACTGACTTCTGGAGTATCAATGATGTTCGTTCCAATAAAGGTACACGTTTATTAAATGCCTGGAGCCCAAGTAATCCAAATTCGGATATTCCTGCTATCACGGCTCTAAATGAGAATGATGAAGGGCGTTTATCCACCTATTTTATAGAGAATGGTTCTTTCCTGAAATTACGTAATTTACAATTAGGATATACTCTACCACGTAAAATCAGTGAGAAAGCATTTATTGAAAAATTCCGTATCTACGTTAGTGGACAGAATCTGTTTACAATTAAAAGTAAGAACTTCTCCGGAGTAGATCCGGAAAATGCAGGGTTCGGTTATCCGATACCGACCACGTTTACCGTAGGAGTAAATATTGGTTTTTGAGTTTCAAATATTATGCGAAAATAAACTAACAGAAACATGAAAAAGATAAAATATATATTGGGTTTTATGGGAGCTACATTAATGTTTACAGCTTGTTCCGATTTTCTGGATGTGGCTACCCAAAATGGCTTGGATCCGGATCAGGCAAATGATGCAGAGAGATTTTGTAACGCTGCTTATGCTTCATTAATGAATCAACGTGATGTGAAATTATGGGCCTGGGGAGATGTCCGTTCTGATGATGCGTATAAAGGTGGCGGTGGAACAAACGATGGTTATACAGAGCATTGTTATGAGACAGGTACACATATTGTGACTAATTTTGGTGAACCGGATGGATGCTGGTTTGTGCAGTATTGTGGTATTTCCCGTGTCAATTCGGCTCTGAATGCATTGAATATTGTATCTGAAAAAGAATTTCCGAATAAGGTGACCCGACAAGCAGAAATGCGTTTTTTGAGAGGACATTTTTATTTCTTATTGAAAATACTTTTCAAGAATATCCCTTTTGTTGATGAGACGGTCCCCGAACATCAATATCAGTTCATATCTAATGTAGAATTGACAGATGTTGAGATGTGGGATAAAATCATTGCAGATTTTAAGTTTGCTTTTGATAATCTGCCGGAGAAGCAAGCCGATTTGGGAAGAGCTAATAAATATGCCGCTGCTGCTTATCTGGCTAAGGCCTACTTATATAAAGCTTATCGTCAGAATGAAAAATATGAAGTAACTTCAATTGACGTTGATGATTTGGAAGAAGTAGTAAAATATACAGGAGAAGTCTTGAAGTCAAATTACGGTTTGGAAACAGATTTCGCTTACAATTTTATGCCGGAATTTGAGAATGGGAAAGAGAGTATTTTTGCCATTCAATTCTCTAAAGATGATGGTACAATGTTTGGTAACCTGAATTTTGCAGACTTTCTTTCTGTTCCGCAGGGATTGGGATGTTGTGATTTCCATAAGCCAAGCCAGAATCTGGTAAATGCGTTTAAGACAAGCAAAGGGCTGCCGATGTTCAAGGTAAACAACGGTGTATATTCGGAGAATTATGATATAGCCAATTATTCGAAAAGTAAAGCGGCTGATCCTCGTTTATTCAGCACGGTAGCAATGGATGGTTTTCCTTACAAATACAATGAGGATCTTCTTTTCCAGAATTCGTGGAATCGTAACCCGGAAGTATACGGTAATTATGCTTCATTGAAAGAGAATGTAGACCCTTCCTGTGATTGTTTTGTTAACCTTTCTCCGTATTATGCCAATTCGATGAATAAAATTCTCATTCGTTTTGCCGATGTTTTATTGATAAGAGCTGAAGCTTTGATTGAATTAAACCGTGAACCGGAAGCGTTACCTTTAATAAATCAGGTTCGTCAACGTGCACAGGACAGTGCGAATGGGATGGTAAATTATAGTGATCCGGATTTGAAACCGGTTATGGAAGTTGCACTTTATGAGGATGGAAACAATTGTACCTGGAATCAAGACTTTGCCCGCTATGCTTTGAGATGGGAACGCCGTCTGGAATTTGCAATGGAAAATATGCGCTTCTTTGATTTGGTTCGTTGGGGGATTTGCAGTGAAACGATGAATAAGTATTTTCAATCGGAAAAAGCAAGACGTTCCTATCTGAAGGAAGCCGTATTTACAAAAAATAAAAATGAATATGTTCCTATACCTCAACAGCAAATAGGTTATAGTAAAGACTTATACAAGCAGAATTACGGATGGAAATAATCTTAAATAGACAATTCATGAAAAAGTATTTTAGTTTAATAATGATAATGTTGTCTGTATCTTGCCTGTTTCTGACAGCTTGTGATGACGACAAACGTGATTCATTGGATTTCTCACAAGACGTGAATATTCATGAGTTTACAATAAATGGGGTACAAGGAGTTATCGATAATGAAACCATGATGATCAAGGTAATGCTTCCGCCTAAATCGGATGTTACTTCATTAGTGCCTGATATTAAGGTTGCAGATAACGCTGTCATAACTCCGGGTAGTGGCGAATCACAGAATTTTTCCGGAAATGTGGAATATAAAGTGACAAACGGTAATTTATATAATACTTATAAAGTATCGGTGGAAGTATTGAATGCTAAAATTACTAAGTTTATACTCAATGGTAGATATGTCGGCACAATCGATCCTGTTAATAATACGATTAGTGTAACGGTTCCTACCACTATTGATATCACGAAACTGATTCCTACAATTGAATATACAGAGGGAGCTACTATCTCTCCGGAAAATTCGAAAATACAAGATTTCACTAACCCTGTGGTTTATACACTTACTTATATGAATGAAACCTTTACTTATGAGGTTTCTGTAATACAAAGTGATCATACCTATGCATTCCTGGGTACGGCCGAAACCATTGACGGACTGACTAATGCTGATGAAAAGACTGCGGCAGAATGGATGATGGAAAATATTCCGAACAGTAAATATGTATCATTGGAGTCATTGAAAGATGGCGCTGCTTCGCTCAGTCAGTTTACAGCGGTATGGTTCCATTATGAACAAGCGAATACACTGCCGGTTATTGCCGCTAATAAGAATGTGACAAATGTAATTAAAGGATATTACAGCAATGGTGGTAATATTTTCCTTTCCGGAACAGCTTGTCTCTATACGGGAAGTCTGGGTATCACGCCTGCTGCATATACTCCAAACAATGCTTTTGGCAGTTTTGGTGATGCCGGGCAGGTGAATGCTCCCGGTGAACTTTGGGGTATTGCTATTACCGGTTGTGAAGAGCATCCTATTTATAAAGGAGTGACTATTGATAAAACCACTCAATCGTGGCCGGTAGTTTGGCTTGTTGGAAAAGAGATATCCTGGAGAAGAAATATCGGATGTCCGTGGGATCTTGTTGCCCCTTATACACAAGACTGGGCAGATTGGGCATCAAAGACGGGTGGTACACCATTGGCTTCTTTCAATTGGGATGATGATTGTAATGAAAAAGTTGCTGTTTCTGTATTTGATGGTATCGAAGGCGGAAAAGGAACTGCTGTTTGTGTCGGAGCCCCGTCTTATGATTGGTATTATGAGAAAGAAAATGTGTCGTCAAATTCTTACTATTCTAATATAGAAAAGATGACGTTGAATATTTTCAACTATCTCACTAAATAAATGGTGTAAAATGATACATCGTTGCTTGTCAACGATGTATCCTATCCTTTACTATAAACAACAAACTTATTTTTTTAGTAGTCAAAATAAATAGAGATCATAATTATGAAAAAGTATATCTATGTTTTGTTTATGTTCGCAACACTCAATCTATGGGCATGTAGTGATAGCGAACCTTCAAATGACGGGGGCGAGGAGGTGGTGGATAAAACCACTGATTGTCAATCTGCCAGCGAGAAAGGTGCTTATACCACCTGGTATAAACCTGCAAATGGATGGGTAGGTGATCCGATACCTTATTATGATGATGGTAAATTTTATATTTTCTATTTACAGGACTGGCGTTCGGGGTATCCTTTCTTACATCCATGGCATATGGTTTATTCTACTGATCTTTCTTCTTTTACTTTTGGTGGTGAAACCATCCCTTGTGGGAAAGAAGAAGAGCAGGATGTAGCTTTAGGAACAGGTGGTGTAATTAAAGATCGTACTACCGGAGAATACTGTGCGTTTTATACAGGTCATCAGTGGAAGTGGCAGGAGATGGGAGTACCTACACAGGCTATCTTATTGACTACCTCCAGGGATATGAAGACCTGGACAAAGAAGGGTGAACATAATTTCTATCTCTCTCTACGGGGACAGAGTGGATATGTGGAAAATGATTGTCGTGATCCGCATGTATTTTATGATGAAGAAGACGGATTGTATAAAATGGTGGTGACAACCCATACGAATGCAGGGGCAACATTGGCTTTATTCACATCTAAAGAGTTACAGAACGCAAAGGCATGGACATTGCAGGAACCTCTTTATACAGATCCGGCTATCTGGGTTATGGAGTGTGCCGATGTCTTTAAGGAAGGAGAGTATTGGTATTTGACTTATTCGAATGTAGCCGACCGTAAAGTACATTATCGTTATGCCAAGTCACTGAAAGGGCCATGGATAAAACCTGCTAATGATATATTTGATGGCATTGCTTTCTATGCCGGAAAAACGATGTCAAACGGAAAAGAACGTTATTTGGCTGGATGGTGTCCGACGCGTATTGGTGATGGTGATCCCGATCAGTGGGGAGGCTCTTTGGTTTGCCATCATATGTTATTTAATGCTGACGGAACCATTGACCTTAAACTTCCTGACGGAATTGATAAGAAGTTTACTACGTTGAAAAAGACAGTACTTATTGATAAATCCGGGAAGGCTGTCAAGAAAGAGAATTCATATGTTCTTTCGGATATGGCTTCAGTTTCCTTCCCGCGATTGGATAAGACATGTAAAATAGAAGCAACTGTCAAAGCCACCGGAGACGAAGATGTTTTTGGATTTGCTTTTGGTGCATGTGATGATAAAACAGAAGTTTATTCTATTCGTTTTGATTTGAAATCTAAAAAAATGATAATGTCAAAAGATGATTTGACACGTGGGACTACTCCTGCACAAACCGATGTTACATTGGCGGTTCCGGCCGATAAACAATTTAAGGTGAAGATTGTGGCTGAAAAATCTGTTTGTGTGATGTATGTAAATGATAAGATTGCATTCTCTAATCGTATTGACAAAATGCCTAAGAATCCGTGGGCTATTTTCACAGATAAGGGAACCGAAGTTTCTTTCTCTGATATAAAAGTATATGAATAATCCTTTATTTAATAATTAAAACATTGATAACATGAAAAAGACATTTTTACTCGTTGCTGCACTTGCTGCCACTTCTACATTATTGGCTCAAGATGATTTGGTTATTTATGGTGATGTAACTTCGGGCGTTGAATGGCACAACTTTGCCGGTCCGACAAATGTACAGGAAGTGGATAATCCAACTCCGGATGCGGTCAATTCGACAGCTAAATGTATCTCAATGAATCGTCCTAAAGAGACGGGTGGTTCTGACGAGATAGGATGGCCTTGGGAAGGTGCTTTATCCGAGAGTTTTAGTGTGCCTAATATTACTGACTATAATTCGATTTCGATGTTAGTAAAAAAGCCCTATCCAGGGAAAGTTTGCCTTGAACTACAGAGTCCGACAGGAGGAAGCGGTATGATATATGCAGAATATACTGCCACCGATGATTCCTGGCAAAAGTTGACATTTCCGATCATAAATGTTTCAGGACTTGGAGCAACCGGACTTACCAAAATATTGGTTGAAATTCATCGTGAAGATGAAAATAACAATGATGATTTCGAAGATTGCATGATGTATGCCGATGAGATTACTTTACATAAGGCTATGCCGGAATTTAGTTTTAATGGAGAAGATAGAATTGCTGGTGGATGGATTCCTTTCCCGGGAGATGAGTTCAGCAGAAAAGCCAGAATTGTTGCTAATCCGGACCAGACAGGTATCAATACCACTGACAAGTGTTTGTGGATTAAGAGAGAAAAGAATGATGAAGTATTTTCCGGTGCCATTAATCGTAATTTTAAGGTGAATAATTTAAATGAATTCAGATGTATGACGATGATGGTAAAGAAGAGTATAGCAGGACCGGTAAGTCTGGAGTTACAGTCTCCTGGTGAGGAGAAGAAACAAATTCTGACAGCTGATTATACAGAGGTCGGTAGATGGCAAAAATTAGAATTTGTATTCCCTGACAATTTGTTGGAAGGTGCTCCATTGCAGATTATTATTTTGCAGGCTCATGTTGTAGATACGAAAGAAGATGCAAGTTTTACCGAACCTGTGGATATATATGTAGATGAGCTTTATTTGTCGAGTGAAACTGTATCCATTCCTTTATATTCAAAGGATAAGAAAGAAATTGTGAAGACTGAGATTTATGATATCAGAGGAATGCTTATGACAACATTCGGTGCAAACGAAGAAGCCGTTATAGACAATCTGGAAAAAGGAGTTTATGTTGTTCGTCAAACAGATAAAGAAGGAAATGTGACGGTTGAGAAAATGATGAATAGATAATTATAGTATGTATGGAAAGTGAAGAGGAGGGGTTGAACATGACTCTTCACTTTCTTTTATAAAACTTTAAAGAATGCCGATATGAATTATACACGCTGTTTGCTTTTGTTGTTTAGCATGATGTCGTTTTTTTCTTGTAAACAAGAAAAATATGATATCACCTTTAGCTCATTATTAGATGAGATGGTTGATTACGAAGAGAGTGCCCGTTTTCCCGCTATACCATTTTCTTGCCGTCAGGAAAGTAGTTACGACCGCCGTTCCGTTCATCCGGACTCAGCAGGCTGGTTTGCCAATAATGATGGTTTTGGGATAATCCGTGTTGATACAATCAATGGGAGAAAAGAAAATGTTTTATTTGATCAGGATGGTCCGGGCGTTATTACGCGTTTCTGGTTAACAACAATGGATAAACGTGGTATAATGCGTTTTTATTTTAATCATGCCGGGGATGCCCAATGGGAGATACCGGCTTATGATTTGCTCCGTTCCGGTTTGTCAATAGGTAAAGAGTTAGTGCAGGAACATCCGAATTATACTCCGGATGGAAAAGGAGGTAATACATTGTTTTTACCCATACCCTATAGTAATGGATGTAAGATAACATTTGAATTACCGGATTCAATTGAGCCTTCTCCTAAATACTATGGAATAAATTATCGTAGTTATCCGATAGGAACAAAAGTTGAAACTTTTTCTGTTGAGCTCGTAGAGCAGAATAAAGATAAGATATTATATGTGGATTCATTACTCCGGAATTATCCTTCTTATGAGAAGGGAACATTGTTAACTGAGTCCAAAGAGTTGTTTTCAAAAGATTCATTGTCTGTTACTTTACCCGAAGGAACGAATGCTGTCCGTTTATTATCTATAAATATTCAGGTGGATTCAGTACATTATGAACAGGCGATGCGCGAACAGATTATTAAAATGAGTTTTGATGGTGTGGAGACAGTTACCGTGCCTTTGAGTGATTTTTCGGGAGCAGGTATGGGAGCACGCAAATCAGATAGCTGGTATATTTCTGCTGATGGCAAAGGGCATGTGCTTAGCCGCTGGGTAATGCCTTATCAGAGTAATGCGGTTTTTAAACTTGTGAACCTGTCTTCTACCATAGTAAAAGCTGATATCGAAATACGTGTGGATGATTGGAAATGGGATGAACGCAGCCTTTATTTTCATTCTTCATGGAGACAGGAAAATGGCATTCATGTAGAAGCAAATCCGGATAATGATGCGGCATGTATCGATTGGAATTTTACAACATTAAATGGGCGTGGAGTTTATAAAGGAGATGTATTATCGCTTTTTAATCATACATTAGCATGGTATGGAGAAGGGGATGAAAAGATATGGGTGGATGATGATAAAGACTTTCCTTCTCATTTTGGCACAGGCACGGAAGATTATTACAATTGTTCTTGGGCTCCTGTCATTCCTTTCTATACACCGTTTGGAGGGGCAACCCGTGCAGACGCAGAAACGTCAATCGGGTATAATACATTCTTCCGGACCCGTAGTCTGGATCAGATCCCGTTTAATAGACACCTTCGGTTTGATATAGAAATGTTGAGTTGGATATCGGGTGAGGTTGATTATGCTGCCACTGTATATTGGTATGGTGATCTGAACGCAAAAGCAGAAAATAGCACATTGATAGAGGAGGCGACGCGGCCTTTACTGCCTCAACCGGCGGATCCGGCCGCTTACAAGATTGCAACGAATGCGATAGAGTTTGAAAAATTAACTCCTACAGCAAAATCCGAAGAACTATTTACTGATGGGCAGGGTATGCTTACTTTCTCTAAAGGAAAGTGGAGTGGGAGTAAGCAATTGATCTGTACACATGGGAAAACTGGTAGTTTTATTGAATATGAATTTGAGGTGCCTGAGAATAAACCATATGATATAACTGTTCATGGAACAAAAGCACCGGACTATGGTATTATCGGTTTTTATGTAAATGGACATAAATCTCCAACCTTGTTTGATGGTTGCAGTGCGCCTGAATATGGTGTTGTTAATTCCGGAGCTATTCGTATCGGACGTTATGATCCGGAGAATGGGAAAATACGTCTGAAAATAGAGCTGGTTGGTAAGAATGAGAAAGCCCATGGTACGGGTGGTATTTTCGGATTAGATTGTTTGATATTAAATGCTGTGAAATAAATGATTGAGCAAAATGTATGAAGACAGACGTATCATTATTAGTATAGAATGAATCAAATATTATAAATATCGAATATTCAGACTTGGGCAAATGAGAACCCATGTAACAAATATAATATAGTTTGCAATAAATGTGATAGGCGTTCTATGCTATGGCGCCTATCTTTGCAGCAGTAGAATTTAAAAATCTTAATACCATAACAACATGTTTCATTTAAAAGATTCCTGGCGGAAAATCGGAAAAACACTTTCCTTGTTTATAATAGGGACTGCCGCTTCTGTCTGTTCTTGTCCGGCTATAAATCCTCCTTTCGTGGTTAAGCATTTAGGTGACGGACAAAGTATTGTTCAGATAGAAGAACAGAAAAAGTATTTGCTTCTTCCGGTAGAAGAGGCTTCGCCCGAAGCTAAATTGTATATGATAGCCGATAACGACGTAGTGCGTAATATGAATGTCCGTTTGGCTGTTAATAAAGTAGATTACTTTGTACCAGTCGACCTTACCGGATTTGATAAGAAACATCTTTCTTTTAACTTTCAGCTTATTCCCGATTCGGCTATATGCTGGAAAGAGATGAAACTTTCTGATGAGTATGATACTTCCAATCGTGAGAAATTTCGTCCGGTTTACCATTTTACTCCAGCCTATGGATGGATGAATGACCCTAACGGGATGGTATATAAAGACGGTGTTTATCACCTGTTTTATCAGCACAACCCTTACGGCTCTATGTGGGGTAATATGCATTGGGGACATGCTACGAGCACGGATTTAGTGAATTGGGAACATCATGGTGATGCTATTTCACCAGATGCATTGGGTACTATATTTAGTGGTTCGTGTGTGGTCGATAAAGACAATACAGCTGGATTTGGTGCTGGAGCTATAGTGGCTTTTTATACTTCGGCAAGCGATCGCCAAGTACAAAGTATGGCTTACAGTATCGATAATGGAAAGACATTCAAAAAGTATGCCCGTAACCCTATTCTTACTTCAACTCAGCGTGATTTCCGTGATCCGAAAGTGATATGGCATGAAGATACAAAGAAGTGGATCATGATTCTTGCTGTAGGACAGGAGATGCAACTTTATTCTTCTCCTAACCTGAAAGACTGGACTCTGGAAAGTAAATTCGGTGAAGGACAGGGGGCTCACGGTGGTGTATGGGAATGTCCTGATCTTATAGAACTACCTGTCGAAGGCACTGAATTAAAGAAATGGGTACTTATCTGTAACCTGAATCCGGGAGGACCGTTCGGTGGCTCGGCTACACAATATTTCGTTGGAACTTTTGACGGAAAGAAATTCGTTAATGATTCTCCCGCATTAACCAAATGGATGGATTGGGGAAAAGATCATTATGCTACTGTAACCTGGAGCAATGCCCCCGAAGGCCGTCACATTGCTTTGGCATGGATGAGTAACTGGGAATATGCGAACAATGTTCCGACTCAACAATACCGTAGTGCAAACTCTGTACCTCGTGATCTTTCACTCTATACTTTCAATGGGGAGACTTACGTGAAGTGTACTCCTTCCAAAGAGTTACTTAAGTTACGAGATAAAGCAATAAAGAAGCGTACTTTCAAAGTAGATCGTACTTATAATATGGATAAGCTTTTTGCCGACAACACGGATACTTACGAAATAGAGATGACTATTAAAAATAAAAATGCCGAAGTTATCGGATTTCAATTATTCAATTCAAAAGGAGAAGAAGTGGAGATGAGCTACAATCTGATTGAGAAGAAATTTTCTATGGATCGTACAAAGAGTGGAAATGTATCATTCAGTAAAGATTTTCCAACTGTGACAATGGCTCCTATCGAGGGTGGTAATGAAATGAAACTTCGTCTGTTTATTGATAAATCGAGTGTTGAGGCTTTCGGTGACGATGGACGTTTTGCTATGACAAACCTTGTATTTCCGTCAGAACCGTACAACCGTATCAGTTTTTATGCCAAAGGCGGAAGCTATAATGTGACTTCATTTACTGTGTATAAATTAGTAGTAAGTAGATAGTAGTAAGTAGTGGATAGTTCTGCTTTATAATAAGCAAAACATTTCTACTTAACTACTTCTCAACTTAAAAACTTCCCAACTTAACAACTCAAAAATAATGGAAAATACTAAAAATGCTTCGCTATCGAAGCTCATTCCGGTGATGCTCTGTTTCTTTGCTATGGGATTTGTTGATCTTGTAGGCATCGCCTCTAACTATGTAAAAGCAGATCTTGGTCTGACAGATGCTCAGGCAAATATCTTTCCTTCGCTGGTATTCTTTTGGTTTCTTATCTTCTCCGTACCTACAGGTATGTTGATGAATCGTATCGGACGTAAAAAAACGGTACTTCTTAGTCTTGTAATCACTTTTGCATCTTTGGTTCTCCCTATTTTCGGAGATGGTTATGTATTGATGCTTGTTTCGTTTTCTCTGCTTGGTATTGGGAATGCCTTGATGCAGACTTCATTGAATCCATTACTTTCTACTATTGTTAGTGGTGACAAACTTGCCAGTAGTCTTACCTTCGGACAGTTTATAAAGGCTATTGCTTCTTTCCTTGCTCCTTACATCGCTATGTGGGGGGCTACACAAGCCATTCCTTCATTCGACCTTGGCTGGCGTGTACTTTTCCCCATTTATATGGTTATATCGATTGTTGCCATTTTGTTACTGAATGCTACATCGATAGTAGAAGAACCGGAAGAAGGAAAGCCTTCCACTTTTATGCAGTGCCTGGCTTTGTTGGGTAAACCTTTTATTTTACTTTCATTCGTCGGGATTATGTGTCATGTGGGGATTGATGTGGGTACAAATACTACTGCTCCGAAGATTCTTATGGAGCGTTTAGGCATGACATTAGCAGATGCAGGCTTTGCAACCAGTTTGTATTTTATCTTCCGTACCGTAGGTTGTCTTTTAGGATCCTTTATTCTGCGTAAAATGTCATCTAAAACTTTCTTTGCTATCAGTGTGTTTTTTATGTTGATGGCAATGGCAGGATTGTTCATTTTCCATGACTTGATGATGATTTACATTTGTATTGCTTTTATAGGATTTGGTAATTCAAATGTATTTCCTATCATTTTCTCTCAGGTATTATTGTTTATGCCGAATAAGAAAAATGAAGTTTCCGGTCTGATGATCATGGGGCTTTTCGGAGGAACAATTTTCCCTTTGGCAATGGGAGTTGCTTCTGACGCCATCGGACAGAGCGGTGCGGTAGCCGTGATGACGGTTGGAGTAGCATATCTTTTATTCTACACTTTCCGTATTAAAAAGTAATTTAAGTTGTAAATAGTTTAATCGTAAATTAGTATGAATAGCATAATCGTAGGAATGGGTGAGGCATTATGGGATGTACTGCCCGAAGGAAAAAAAATAGGTGGTGCTCCGGCAAACTTCGCTTATCATGTATCGCAGTTTGGGTTTGACAGCCGTGTGGTAAGTGCTGTTGGCAATGATGCGTTGGGAGATGAAATCCTTGAGGTATTCAAAGAAAAGCAGCTGAAGCATCAGTTGCAAGTGGTGAATTATCCTACCGGAACCGTACAGGTAACGCTCGATAGCGCTGGCATACCTCTTTATGAGATTAAAGAGGGGGTAGCCTGGGACAATATTCCATTTACTGATGATCTGAAACGCTTGGCGCTTAGTACTCGTGCTTTTTGTTTCGGTTCGCTGGCGCAACGTAATGAAGTGAGTCGTACCTCTATCAATCGTTTTCTTGACACGATGCCCGATGGAGATGGGCAGTTGAAGATATTCGATATCAATCTTCGTCAGGGATTTTATACCAAAGAAATCATTCGTGAGTCTTGTCAGCGTTGCAATGTACTGAAGATTAATGATGAAGAATTGGTTGCTATCAGCCGTATGTTCGGTTATCCAGGTATCGACCTTCAGGATAAATGCTGGATTCTCCTCGCTAAATACAATTTGAAGATGTTAATACTGACTTGTGGAACCAACGGGAGCTATGTATTCACTCCGGGCGTAGTCTCTTTCCAAGAGACACCCAGAGTACCGGTAGCCGATACGGTGGGGGCAGGTGATTCGTTTACGGCTGCTTTCTGTGCTTCGTTATTGAAGGGTAAGAGTGTGCCTGAAGCCCATAAACTGGCAGTTGAAGTTTCTGCATATGTATGTACTCAGAGTGGCGCTATGCCTGAGTTACCACAGGTTTTGAAAGACAGATTGTCGTAACTTATATCTGTTTATAAAGCGCTGATAATGAGATGATATAAGAGTGTGCACTTTGGTATAACAAGAATGTACATTCTTGTATAGTAAGGTTGTACATTCTTGTTATGTAAAAGTGTACAACCTTGTAATTACTCATTTTTGTTTATAGCTGATTATTTTCTTTATCCGGTATTCGTTGCTATATTCGTTTAATGAATAGAGCCAATTTAAATACATATCAGTCGGCATTTTTCGATACCCAAGTTGATGAATTCTGCTGTATAGCTCATTCATCTGTTCCTTTATGGTGGCAGAAGGGCTTTGTTTATATTGTTGTGTTACAATTTGTGCTTTTAGCAATAATGCATTGATATAGTCCGGATAATACTTCAAAGCCGTATCACAACATTGTACAATGAAATGCCCGTCTCCGCTTCCATACTTGTGCATGTATCCTTGAGCTAAATCAGTCAGACACAGAGCTATTGATTGCCGAACGGAGAGAGTATCCATATATATGCCATTTCTGATCGCATCCAGATGGATGTATCCGGATGCTGTCAACCAGGCATCTGTGGGAAAATCGGCACAGGTTAGTTCTATATTATACCAGCCTGCCCGTTTGTTCCATGCTTTTATGTACATATGGTTAGGGGCCAGTGATAACCAGCACTTCTCACCGAGTTTATCCATAATTAATTTGTAGAGTAGTGGCATGGAGTGGCAATTTCCTTTTTTCGTTTCCATCATACGTGATACAAACATGTTGTTCCAGTTTTCCCGTCCGGCGTAATCATCAAAGTTATACTCAAATGGAGTATGCCATGCTGCTGTGTCTCCAACTTGCATAGGAATGGAATCTGTCATGAAAACGAAAACGGCGCATTGTGCCTTGGCTGCTTGCTCGTCTCCTTGTCCTTCATAACGGATATCGCCGGATTGCATAATACCGCGGCAAAAATTAGTATACCATTCTATTTGCTGATTGAATATCTCTTCATTCAGGTTGCCGTTGTAATAAGCATTTTCTACGGCATAGACTGCTTTTTGCAGATCCATGGAGTCTTTGCCGGATAGCATATTGGTGAGAGTCAGTTGTTCTTTGATGTAGGCAGCTTGAGAATATACAGGTAATGCCATGATACATGTCATTATGTACAAAAGGTAAATCCTACACTTTTTATTTAATTTTTCTATTTCATTTTGATACATGTGAATTCTTATTTTATATGTGCTGCTTGTTAATTAGTTTGACGTAAATAGTTACTGATTTTTATAATCTCTTCAAGAGGTATTTCGCCTTCTGATTTTACATCTTTACCATCTAAATTAAAACAAATCACATTGTTTATATTCGCATTTTCCTTGGGATCACTGACTCTTTGAGAGGCATTCATTAATATACCATTGTCCTCAAAATAAACTTGAATCGACTCAAAATGAATTTTTTGGTAATTGTCTCTGAATAGCTTGTAATCATAATATAGAATTAAGCATTTCTTTTGTATAATAATGACTTCTGTTCCATATTTATTCCACAAATATAATTTCAATAGATAGCCAGAAGAAAGAAAGCCTACGATGCAAGTGATAATGAACCCCAAAGGAATACCTTCACCGATTGTAGCCAAATATATAAAGAATATAATCGGAATGAAAAAGATTGAAAGTGCAAAAAATAAAATAATACTTAGTATACCTGTTTTTGCTTTCTTTACATGAATTTTCAAAGAAACGTCATTTGACAATTCTAATTCATAAATTGGGGTTAGCAATTTTTTTGTTTCCATCTCTTATAGTCTATACTTCTTTTTTTTTAATATATTTTGTTAAGTGCTATACTTCAATAATTATTTAAACAGATAATCTTAATGACAAATGAACGATTGTTACATTGGAACTTGTTCTATATAACGTTTAATTTTACTATTCTCCGTAGATATTGCCTTTCTTTATTTGCTTTTGATTTATAAATATATTATATCCTCTTGTATCTATACGTATCAATGTATATTCAGGTAGATCCTTCTCGTAGAATATGTTAAAAATACTGTCAGGAAAAACTTCAATATTAAATTTATTACGTCCTATACTTTCAATATCCGAAGGATAAGTCATTCTAACCAATTGATATTCACCATTTCCTGTATCTTTCAGACCCAATGGGTAAAATGTTCTAAGATATACATCCGTTACACTTACTATCAGTGATATAGTATTTTCCCCTGTTCTAAATTCAATAGAGTCTTTACTATTATTAAGTGATAAAGAATCTTGTGCGAAAAAAACGACAAATTTACCTCCTGGACGTTTGGACGTTTTTACGAAAACATCTTTTTGTGGTAATCGGAACATGTAATTATTTTCCCTATAGACTGTTTCGCCACAGGAAAGAAAAGCTAATGATCCTAGTATTATAAAAGTTATTTTTTTCATAATTATTCATCTTATTAACCATTTTATTCCACTAGGTATAGATTTGGTTGTCCAGTGTAGGGTCTTCCACAGATTATCGATTGTGCTTTTAGACCAGCGTTCTAACCATACCATTGTACATTTACATTTTCAGTATAAATCATTTGACCCGAGGTAACCACTCCAATCGTTTTGCACTTAATAATCTATATGTATGTTGATTTATTCTGAGTGAATCTGAACCTTTTTCTTTTATAACAGAATCATTTAATTCTGTAATCTTATAAATTGATTCGGGTACGTTGATCAGTACAGTGCTGTCATCCGGTTCGAAAAAGTAATAATCATAAAAAAATTGATGTCCCATTGGAGGTAGAATTGCAGTTGAATCATATTTTATCATGAGTTGATATGGATAACGTTTTATGATTTTACCAGAAAAACTAGATTGTCTAAAATAAGATTTCTGTTTAGTAAAAGCTTGTTCCGCGTCAGCTTGTATTTCATACAACTCATGACCAATTATAACAATAATAGTAAGTGCACACCCAGCGAAAATACTGGTTATAATTATTAATATTCTCTTTCTATTTTTCTTCATCTTCTATTTCAGTATAGATTTCATATAGTGTTGCATACAGTCAAAAATATAGTAGAATGTTATTTACGATCACACTAAGCATATATTGTATAAATAAAGTATCATATACATTATCTTTTGCCATCTTTCATGAATTATTCAATTGAATGTAAATGTCTTATTTTCATCATTGTTAGCCGTCAACATCAGAATGATATTATCAATGACTTTATCTTCATACTGTTTTGATGAACGTATATGTTCTATTTCTTTAAGAATCTTATTTCGGTCTTCTATTATTCTTTTTACTAAAAATAGGTCATACAATGATTCTTCGTTTGGATTTTTATTTAAATAGAGTTGAATCTCATTGATAAGTTCTTTGAATAATTGATTTCTATTTACTGTGTCACCTTTAGACTCCAATATAGCAGCTTCAAATGCTTTTAAATACATATCTTTTTTATAGTTAGCTGCAAAATCAGATGAATTGAATGACTCAACGTATTTCTTTCCTCCTTCATAGTCTTTTAATAAATACCTAATTGAAAGATTCAGTTCAAAAACTTTTCTTTTTACCGGTTTACAATCAATACTATCTAAATATTGTTTCGCTTCTTCCAGACATAATGTACTATCTGTTAGTGAATATTGAAGCCAGCGATTGAAAGCTTTTTCATAAAGAGAGTTACATTTTTCGCTATTTTTCTTTGAACAAGACAATAATAACGCTAATAGTAAAATGAATATATAAATGATTCTATAATGCATAAGTTTGTTATTTGACAGTCTATGTATTTAAATTGAGAGTTTTGATAACGTATACTTTAATTCGTAGGAAGTTATTATGTTTACTTTTACTCCATTGTTAGATGCTGGAGTGAATAATGGAAGTTTATCTACTCCTTTGGTTATACAATCTATGATTTTTGGATCATCATTGTATATGTGGTGGATATGGGTTCTTCCTATAGTATCAATATTAACATAAAAAACAATAGGAGAACTTATTTTCAATTTATTATATTGAAACCATTGGTTGAAGAAGTTGTTTATTATTACTGTGTTATCATCATTGTTATAGGCTGTTGGAAGTAAAGGGGGAATATCTACTCGATTGATAGAACTTCCTATTGTTTTTGTTCTTTTTTCTACAAATGTATTTCCTCTTTTCACTAACTTATGAATACTAATGAATTTGTTTTGGTATTCTGTCAATCCTAATTTAATGTTTATACTGTCACCTACTTCAAAATAAAAAGAATTATAAGTGCCTTTAACATAGATTCTGTTTCCAATTAAATAAGTAGAATCCATTTTTCCGTCTTTACAAAAACTAATTTTATACATTAATACATTACCTCCCTTCCATGGGGTGTATTGTATTTTATCAACTCGTCCAGTAATCACTTTGTTACAAGAGGATAGAAATAAAAGAATGATGTAAAATATTAAATATTTATTCATGGTTACATTTCTTCTTTTGTTATTCTCCATAAATATTTCCTCTTTTAATAATCTGCTCATTTACAATAATATTATATTCTTTAGTGTCTATATTTATGAAAGTATATGGAGGCTTTCGTTTATTATTCTCAAAGAAATGGTTAATAAAAAAGTTATCAGGTACAATCTCAATATTATATTTTGAACATCCAACACTTTGTATTGTTGAGTAGGATGTTCGAGCATATATATCTGAAGTATTCACGATGATTTGTATATAATCTATTGTTCTAAGTTCAATAGAGTCTTTACTATTATTAAGTGATAAAGAATCCTGTGCAAAGAAAATGACAAATCTCCCTCCTGGACGTTTGGACGTTTTTACGAAAACATCTTTTTGGGGTAATTGGAACATATAATTATTTTCCCTATAGACTGTTTCGCCACAGGAAAGAAAAGCTAATGATCCTAGTATTATAAAAGTTATTTTTTTCATAATTATTCATCTTATTAACCATTTTATTCCACTAGGTATAGATTTGGTTGTCCAGTGTAGGGTCTTCCACAGATTATCGATTGTGCTTTTAGACCAGCGTTCTAACCATACCATTGTACATTTACATTTTCAGTATAAATCATTTGACCCGAGGTAACCACTCCAATCGTTTTGCACTTAATAATCTATATGTATGTTGATTTATTCTGAGTGAATCTGAACCTTTTTCTTTTATAACAGAATCATTTAATTCTGTAATCTTATAAATTGATTCGGGTACGTTGATCAGTACAGTGCTGTCATCCGGTTCGAAAAAGTAATAATCATAAAAAAATTGATGTCCCATTGGAGGTAGAATTGCAGTTGAATCATATTTTATCATGAGTTGATATGGATAACGTTTTATGATTTTACCAGAAAAACTAGATTGTCTAAAATAAGATTTCTGTTTAGTAAAAGCTTGTTCCGCGTCAGCTTGTATTTCATACAACTCATGACCAATTATAACAATAATAGTAAGTGCACATCCTGCGAAGATACTGGCTATAATTATTAATATTCTCTTTCTATTTTTCTTCATCTTCTATTATTGATTTTACTGAGTATAGATATGGGAAAATTATGTTATAATTTGATTTATTACTCAATTATTTAGCAAGTTCTAACTAATACTTCTTTTTGATTTTTATTTTGTCAATATTTTTATATTCATATAAATAATTATTGTAAATAAAATATATTGTACTATCTACGGCAGTAAAATATACAGTATCGTTTCGAGCGAAAACAATTCCTCTTTCATTCTCACCACCAATTGATAAACCCAGTTCAGGGCTATATTCGATACTATAATAACTACCATCTCTATTAATGCCGTCACACGATATGGTATATTTGACTCCGTCAATAAAAAACTCCCAACTATCCATATTAATACGTCTGTTAATTTCAATATACTGTACAAAAAAAAGGTACACTAAAAAAGAAGATAAGAAAGCATTAATCACTAAAAAAGGTGTATAATACATCTTGATAAAATAGAATATGCCGGCAATCACTAAATTGGTTAAAAATACTATAGGAATAATAAATAATAAAATAATACTAAGGCTACTATCAGGTTGAGTGTACAGTGTCCAACAACCAACCATAATTATATCAATAATCAATAATATCGACAACGTTTTGATATTCTTTTTAGAAAATAATGTTTTCATTGTATACTTAGTTTTTAATATGAAACAATCTTTCCATCTACAATTTGATAACGTCCCTTTGGAAGATTACTTATTTGATCATAAAAAACAGAGTCACCAACCTCCATAAAGTTCACCTTTTCTTATAACTTGCTGATCTACTGCCACGTGGTACTCTCTCGTATCGATGTTTATATAAGAATACGGTTCTATTTGTTTTCCATTTTCAGAAAAACGATCATAATCACTAAAAGAAATCATTTGGAAATTAAAATGTTGATGTTGGATATGCTGTATGGGAGCAGCATATTCTTTTATATAAACATTCGTTGTATCCATAAACATATAAATGTAACCACCCGTTTGGAATTCGATAGAATCTTGACTATTCTTTAGCATTAAGGAATCTAATGCGAAAAAAATAACAAACTTTCCTCCTTTGCGTTTAGATGTTTTCACAAAAACATCCTTGCCTGGTAATTGAAAGACACAATTAATTTCTGTTCGTTCGGATTTCTGTTCACAAGAAAGAAGGACCAACATTACTAATACAAATACTATTATTTTTCTCATTTTTAATTACTTAAAAAACCATTTAGTCATACCTGGTACAGACTTATATTGCCAACGTATTGCTTTCCACGGATTTTTAAATGATCCTCTTATGCCATCTTTCCACCTTCGGAACTGTGCGCGTTGGCTTGAAAAGCCTTCTACAGATGGATGATTATCCTGCTTAGACTGCAATTTATCGAATTGCCATCGGGCTAAGTCCCAACGTATCGGTAAGCAGACTGAAGATTACCATGTTTTGGGCCAGTCCGTCATGTGGGTCAAGTTTTAATTCTTTCATTCGCCATTTGCAATAGTCCACTCTTTCATTGATACTCTTTTGGAAATTATCAAAGTTCAATTGATTACCTGAATAGGCATTTTCTATCAGAAAGACGGCTCTTTCAATATTTAGAGGAATGGAATCGGATAACATGCTGCTGAGTTCCTGATAGGCAGAACGAAAGTATTCCGTACCGGGTACGCCTGCCTGGGATGGAAAACCACGTTGTGCCAGAGAGTGGGCTATGTTTTGGTGTTCCTCAATCTCTCTCATCATACAGACTGCTGCATTTATCTCTTGTTGTGCTCTTTGATTACGTCGCATCAATTCATTAGGATCATATGCATTAGACTGTGCTCTTTTAATAAAGGGAGATGGGGTACTGGAATGAGTTTGTGGGTTGATGTTTATTCCATAAGTATCCATCGTGGCGGCCTGGGGGACCGGAATAACAGGTAATTGAGCATATAGGTGCCAACTACATAAGATGGCGAAGAATATGGTTAACGATTTCTTCATTTTAGCAGTTGATAATGATAATATTCGCAATATAAGGATTTATTATTGACTAATCAAAGAAAACACTGGAAAAGTGAGAGTAAGTGGAGAAATAATCCCTTTCCTCACCAATACACATTTGTTTTCTTATGTTATCGAATGCAATACCATGATGGAATTGATAAAAGTTTAAAGAAATGCAGTTATCCTGTCTTTTTGTTCTTATATGATCGTTTTTTATAACACACTTATTCTAATCATTGCTATAACTGGAGAATAAATTGCATAATAATGTAAATTATCAGCCCTGTTTTATTGCATAATCTTCCTTTATTTGGATAGTTATGCATATTTACCCGATATGTTATCTTAATTTTCCCTATATGATAAGTTCGGTTCCTCTACGAGGAACAACCCGAACCTCGTAGAGAAACGCCTCGAGACTCTACGAGAAAAAATAAAACCGCCTTAAAAGACGTTTTAGGACGCTAACTGACGACTAAATTCACTCAAATTTTAATTATTAAAAGTATAATCAAAGAGATCTATAAAGTTGAATTGTGTAACGAATATCAAAAGAATAAGATGTTTTTGTTATGTAATTTTTCGAAAACCGTACAATGAGAATTGTCAAAACTGGAAATGGCGAAGATTTTTATCACTTGTGAGAAACCTTCCCTGAATTAGAGGATTCCAGAGGATCAGGAATGTCACTTTGTCAAATTGCAAGTAGGTATGTACTGTGTATTTCGATCATAGAACAATCACTTATTAGAACTTACTTCCTTGTTCTTTGCCTTTTCCTTATCAATAATTCAAAAGAAACTTTGTATCTTTGAACACTGTAATGCCTTCATAAATGACGAAAAGGAATGCTATGAATGTCTCCCGAAGTATGATAAGAAACTTCTGTGTATTGGGATTACTACTCGTCTCCCTGTCTACTCTTGCACAACCTCTGGTCTGGAAAGATGCTCCGGATGAAACTTTTGTTTTCAAGCTCAGCGATAAGGAAGTATTGAAACTTCTTAAAGGACGTTTCCGCCCTAAGGACTGGGAGAGAGTGCTTACTACTCCTTTTACTTCTTTCTCGGAGAAATGGGAAGAACAACCGGCTGAGGGACATTTTATTTTTGCCAATATTGAGAGAAATAAAATTAATTACAGCTATCATCCTGTTATTCCTTTTCAGGTATTTCTTTTCAAAGAATATGGCGCACTTACTTTGCAGGTGGTAGATGCCGAAGGTGATATCCGCAATGATGCTAAAGTACGTCTGGATTATAACCGTCTCTCGTATGATAACTCCAGCCAAACATATAGTTATGAAGACTGGTCGGAAGAAGAAGATCATATTCTTACTGTTGAGCTGGATAAGTTTCGGGCTGTTTTCGACCTGAAAAAACATCTCGTTCCTTCCTGGTATTCAGATTATTGGGATCGGGAGGAGAGTCGTCCCAGCTTTTATAGCTATATGATAACAGATAAAAATAAATACAAACCGGGTGAAACGGTTCGTTTCAAATCATATGCCTTGTCCGGTAACAGACGCCCATTGAAGCAGGAGCTTTCTTTGTGGATGCGGACAAAGGGATATCAGTTTGGAAAAATATTAACTTTGCCTCCCTATCATCCGGGAGGTTTTGCCGGAGAATTCCAGTTGGACGATTCATTGAAGCTGGAACTCGACCGTTTATACTCTATCCAGTTACGTGATAAACGGGGACGGGTAGCGGCTACTACCAATTTTCGTTATGAAGACTATGGATTGATAGGAAGTAAATTGGAAGCTAAGCTTCATTCGGATGTGCAGTACGCTTCGCAGGTAAATAAGTTGGAGGTTGTTGCGACAGATGCCAATGGATTGCCTATGCAAGAAATGGAGGTGGAGATTACTGTTCGGCTTCGCACAATACTGCATTCTTACACAAGTGTACTGTCATTGCCGGATACCTTGATGTTTCGCCGTATCAGTCTGGATGCAGCAGGGAAAACGCATCTTGAGATTCCTGCCGATATATTTGGTCCGTCAGATTGCGCATACGAGGTGAATGTACTTTTACTGACGCCGGACAATGAGCGGAGAGAACAACGATGCCGTGGCACTTTTTATCATTCACACTACGAATTGCAGTATCATACCCGGGGGGATTCTTTACGTTTTGCATTTCTGGACAAGGGGGTGGAGAGAAGTGTAGAAGCTGAGTTAATATGTGGGAATGATAAAAAGATCCGGAAGATTCATCTACCTTATGAGCAGAAATTTAGCCAGGCTGCTACGGGTTATTTTTTAAGAGTACCGGCTTTTAACTACGAATCACGTATTGCAGTTGCAGATATGAATAGTCAGTTGGATTTGAAAGGGGAGATAGATAGCGACTCATTGAAAGCTTGCCTGACGAATCCTTTGCATTTGGATGTGTCGTGGTATGTCTATCAAGGTAATCAGCTTTTGCAAAAGGGGGCGGGAAAGGAGCTGGACTTGCATATTGGTGACATTGATGCTCGAGCTGTTTATTACATTGAAGTGTTCTATTTTATGGGAAATGAAGAGAGGTCACTGAAACGTGTGTATCGTGTTTACCCCAACAGCCTGTCTGTGGAAACGAATCTGCCGAAGCGAATTTATCCGGGACAGAGAGTAGATGCTACATTGCACGTACGCGATAGATACGGCAAGCCTGTCCCGAATGTAGATCTTACCGCTTTTTCTGTAAACTCTCAGTTGGGATATGATATACCCGATTTGCCTTATTATGGAGCCGAACCACAGGCACGTGAGCAACGGGCGAGTTACTCGATGAAGCAGAAAAACTATTTGCATTCTGCCTCATTGGATTTTGAACATTGGAATAGATTGGCGCATCTTGATCGCTTGCCTTATTATCGGTTCATATACCCTTCGGGGCAATTGTTCAGACATGTGATGGATACACCCGATGGCAGTACTCAGTTTGCACCTTACGTGATGATGGGAGGGAAGTCTGTAACTATTTATGTGATAGAATTGAATGATAAGCCTTGTTACTTTTCGTGGACTAAACAACCGCAAGGATACTCTTTCCGGATACCGTCCGAATCATCCAAACAAAAAGTGACTTTACGCTTGTGTGACAGGGCTATCGTGTTGGATTCTATCTCATTTGAGAAAGGAAAGAAGACCATCCTGAGCCTGGATATGGAGCAGGTTCCGAAGGAAGCAAAAACAGTCTGGCTGAAAACAATCCGGGACAGGCAGGGGCGAACTGTTTTTTCCCGTAAAGAGGAAGAACGGTACCAGTCTTATCTCTGTCGTCTTCCCGTACCGGATGGAGTAGAATATACTTGTCTGGAGGGAGAATTTGGCAAGATGTGTCCGGTTTATCTCAATTACGCACTTCCGCGTATGAAAAGTGTATTGGTTGGTCCGGTAGAGCCGGGATATTGGAAGTATGCCAATGGGGTAGAGTATCGGCACGAGGGTGGTTTTGCTTATGAATTTGAAGGCAATGTGGTTTATAAATATTCAGAAGAGCTTTGTCCTAAATATCTTAGTTTTTCATCTACTGATGTAATAACCAACCTGAATGATTTTTATTTCACACCGGAAGTATTTCGGCAGTTTGTAGAGAAATGCAGGCAGAGAAATGCTTGGCATCCGCAAAACATCTGCATTGCCCAATCGGATAAAGCGCTAAATCTTCGGTTACCCGTAGAAAAAGACTCTACCGGAGTGGCTGGTTTATTATTTGAAGATCGGATTACCCGGAAAGTTTCTTATCCGGATATGATTGTTAAAAATGGGAATAGGAATCTTGAGATCCCTATAGGTGTATATAATATTATTGTTCTTTATAATAACGGGAAATATCTGAAACGGGATAGTATTGAATTGCGTCCTTGTCATCATGTGGATATCAATATGGAAATGTCGGTATGGCACAAGCGGGATTCTCTCTCTTCGCAGTGGTTGGCATTGCAAAGACACCTTGGTACGTTCTCTTTGAAACCGGCTTATCGCGAATTAAGGCTGACAAAAACGCGTTGGGCAGGCAGAGATAAAGTGTCTGGTTATGTATATATTGAAGGAGATGACGAGCCGTTGACTGGTGTTTCGGTTGTAGAGAAGGGAACCGGAAATGGTGCTGTTACAGACATTGACGGATATTTTGAGTTGATGTGCGAACGTGGAGGTAATAGTACGTTGGAATTCAGTTTTATCGGAATGCAAACGAAGGAAGTGGAAGTAAGGCCTAATACGGAGTTGATCGTTATGATGAAGGAGGATAATTTGGCGCTTGATGAAGTAGTAGTAACGGGATATGGAACCAGAGTCCGGTCTGTTCTTGCTGGTTCTGTGAGTGGTCTTTCAACTACAACTACGAGAAGTGGTGCTGATGTTGTCCCTCCCGAAGAAGAACTCCCGGATGAAGAGGCGAAAACTTCTGAAGAGGCTGAACATAGGCTGTATAATGAATTGATGCAACTGAACGGGCTTCGTCGTAATTTCTCTGATGTAGGCTTTTGGGAGCCGAAGTTGTATACGGATAAAGAAGGCAAAGCGCTGTTTAATGTGACTTTTCCTGATAACATAACAAAATGGGATGCAGTGGTTTATGCTATGAATCGTAAACTGAATTCCGGCACTTACCGTCAGTCGATACAATCCTACAAACCGTTGATGGCGGAATTGAAAACACCGCGTTTCCTGACTGTGGGCGATACAGCTAATTTCACCGGGACAATACGTAATTATACGAAAGAGGAAGAGGTAAAAGGAAGTACCGTTTTTTGTGTTGAGGCTGACACGTTGATGAGGCAGGAGGTAAGATTAAGAGGAGCTTATAACATAGGATTACCTGTGCAGGTTACCACGTCGGATAGTATGAAGGTCAGTTATATTTTTACTCGTGACGATGGTTACAGAGATGGCGAAGAGCATATGATTCCTGTAGTTGCGCAGGGGACTGAGTTGTCAAAAGGATCTCTTTGTGTTTTGCAAAAGGATGAAACGGTGAAGGTGAAAGCCGGGCCGGGAGAAGAAGTCAGGGTGGAACTTAGCGGAAGCCAGTTAGATAGTTATCAGGACGCTGTTAATTATTTAGGGAGATATCGTTATTGGTGTAATGAACAATTGGCTTCTAAACTGATAGGGCTGTTGGGACAAAAAAAGATAGCTTATTATAAAGCTGAAAAGTTTACGGGTGAGAAGGAGATAATAAAGATTATTCGCCGTCTGGTCAATAATCAGAATGACGAACAGCTTTGGGGATGGTGGGGACGTACGGCAGAATCTTCTTTATGGATGTCGGGACATATTCTGAAAGCCTTGAAGATGGCTATGGAAGATGGTTATGAGGTTCGGATTAATTTGGATAAATTGAGAGTACGTTATGAATTGGCACAGCCTTTCAGAGGGAAACGATTGGAAGATATATATCTGTTTCATGCTTTGTGGTATTGGGGGGTGGAACAGGATTATGCGGCAATATTCCGTTTGCTGAATCCATTGGTAGAGCAATGTGAGGCAAAAGAAAATGCCTTAAAAGAAGCTGATAAATCGTATTTACCTCAATCCTATCTCAAAGAAAAACTTTTGCTTTGGGAGATGTTACAATCGCGGGTTAGTGTGGCCGACAGTATTCGCAGGTACCTGAAAGAAGATGCGCTGGGTGGAGTGTATTGTACGGACGACCGAAGATTATCCTACTGTGATTACACCGGATTGGAAAATACACTGATCGCTTATCGGATAATCAAGAGTGAACCTTCTTTGACTCACTTAAAAGAAGCAATGCAATGGCATATTCTTCGTACGCGAAATACGGGTTGGAATACTTACCAGGCTTCTTTGGCAGTGGCAACTGTGTTGGATGATTTGCTGGATGGGCAATCTCAACAAGGTGTTCCGGCAATTGTAGAACTCACAGGAAAGGAAAATCGGCAAATAACAGAGTTTCCTTATACCACCCGTTTAGCTGCCGGCGAGTCTCTGGTGCTGGCCCGTAAAGAGGGGATACCTCTAATACTTAGTTCATCTATCGTAAAGCGGGTGACAGAAGCTAATGGGGGTGATGCATTTGAGGTACAGTCTGCTTTTGAGGGGGGGGACCGGTTGAAAGCAGGAGAACCTGCTACACTGGTGGTCACTCTCAATGTAAAGCAAGCTGGAGCAGAATATGTGATGCTGGAAGTGCCGATTCCTGCATCCTGTAGCTATAATTCTAAAATAAATAGTAATATTTCGGAGGTACACCGCGAATATTTTAAAGAAAAAACCGTTATCTTTTGTGAGAAGTTACCAGTAGGAAAACATCTTTTCCGCATTTCGTTGCTCCCGCGTTATACAGGGACCTATTCACTTAATCCGGCGAAAGTGGAGTTGATGTATTTTCCGGTAGTGAATGCAAATAATGAGATACGTAATATACAAGTTACAGAGAGAAGAACAGAATAAATTATGAGATATATTGTTTCAGTCGTACTTTTTATACTTGCCTTGACCTCCTGCAAGAGGGATACTCCGCGCTATGTAATCGGTATGTCTCAGTGTAGTGATGACAGCTGGCGGCATAAGATGAATGATGAAATATTGCGCGAAGCCATGTTTTATGAAGGGGTGTCTGTAGAGATACGTTCGGCACATGACGATAACCGGAGGCAACAGGAAGATATTCAGTATTTTATTGATAAGAAGGTAGATTTGCTGATTGTTACCCCCAATGAGGCAGCACCGATTACACCAATAGTAGAAGAGGCCTTTGATAAAGGTATTCCCGTAATTGTGGTGGACAGAAAGATTCTTTCTGACAAATATACTGCTTTTATGGGAGCAGATAACTATGAGATAGGACGCGAAGTAGGAAAGTATCTTGCCGCCAAACTGGGTGGTAAAGGAAATGTCGTAGAGCTTACCGGCCTGAGCGGTTCAACTCCGGCTATGGAGAGGCACCAGGGATTTATGAGTGCCATTAGCCGTTATCCGGATATTCATCTGCTGGCCAGCGCCGATGCTGCATGGGAACGTGAACCGGGACGGATCATTATGGATTCTTTATTGCGGATTTATCCGAAGATAGATGCCGTATACTCTCATAATGACCGCATCGCACCGGGAGCTTTTGAAGCGGCTGAAAAGCTGGGGCGGGCCAAAGATATTGTTTTTGTGGGTATTGATGCCTTGCCGGGTAAAGGGAATGGAGTAGAACTGGTGTTGGACAGTGTGTTGGATGCAACTTTTATTTATCCTACCAATGGAGATAAGGTACTGGAAATGGCAATGAACATTCTCGAAAAGAAGCCTTTTGCACGTGAAACCACGATGGAGACTGCCATTGTAGATCCGGTTAACGCTCCGGTAATGAAGCTCCAGACTGCCCATATCGCTGAGTTGGATAAGAAGATTGAAACGCTGAACGGACGTATCAGTGGTTATCTCTCTCGCTATGCCAATCAGCAAGTGGTGCTTTATGGTAGTTTGCTTGTATTACTGCTGGTAGCCGGATTGTTGTTGGTGGCTTATAAAGCGCTTCGTGTCAAAAATAGGTTGAATATTGAGCTATCCAAACAAAAGAAGCAGCTTGAAGAACAGCGGGATACTCTTTCCGAACAACGTGATCAGTTGATACAGCTTTCGCATCAACTGGAAGAAGCTACTCATGCCAAATTGGTGTTTTTCACAAATATCTCTCATGATTTCCGTACTCCGTTGACATTGGTTGCCGACCCGGTAGAGCAATTACTTGCAGACAAAGACCTTTCCGGTGATCAGCATCGGTTGTTGCTGCTTGTTCAGCGCAATGTGAATATTTTGTTGCGTCTGGTCAATCAGATTCTGGACTTCCGTAAGTACGAGAATGGCAAAATGGAGTATACTCCTGTCGCGATAGATATGTTGCAGTGTTTTGAAAATTGGAACGAATCTTTCCTTGCAGCGGCACGTAAGAAGCACATTCGCTTCTCTTTTGATAGTATGCCTGATACAGACTATCATACACTTGCCGATGTAGAGAAATTAGAGCGGATTTACTTTAATCTTCTTTCCAATGCGTTTAAGTTTACGCCGGAAAATGGAAAGGTTACGGTTCGCCTTTCCGTACAGGAAAAAGAAGGGCAGAACTTTTTCCGTTTTACAGTAGCCAATACCGGCAGCCTTATCTCGGCAGAACATATTTGTAGCATTTTCGACCGTTTCTATAAGATAGATATGCATCATGCGGGGTCGGGTATCGGGCTTGCATTGGTCAAAGCTTTTGTTGAGATGCATGGTGGTACGATACAGGTAGAGAGTGACGAACGGCAGGGGACGGTGTTTACGGTAGAACTCCCGGTATGTAGCTGTACGTCTGTTGCAGATACATTATCTTTGGAAGTATCTGAGCAGGATTTGCCTGTTGAGTTTTCAGAAGATGAAGAGGAACAGGAGCCGGGCTATGATTCTTCAAGGATGTCTGTACTGATAATTGATGATAATGCGGATATACGTTCGTATGTCCATGGGTTGCTCAATGCAGAATATTCTGTGATTGAGGCTGCCAATGGTTCCGAAGGTATCCGGAAAGCAATGAAGTATGTGCCTGATCTGATTATTTCAGATGTTATGATGCCGGGTATGGATGGTATTGAGTGCTGCCGCCGGTTGAAGAGCGAGTTGCAGACGTGTCACATTCCTGTGATATTACTGACTGCCTGTTCGCTGGACGAACAGCGTATACAGGGCTATGACGGTGGGGCAGATTCATACATTTCCAAACCTTTTAGTTCGCACCTTCTGTTGGCACGTATCCGTAACCTGATAGATTCACACCAACGGTTAAGGCAATTCTTCGGTGATCGGCAGACATTGGCGAAGGAGGATATCTGCGATATGGATAAAGAGTTTGTCGAGAAATTCAAGACGATTATTGAAGAGAAGATGAGTGACTCCGGATTGAATGTGGAAGATTTAGGAAGAGATATGGGACTGAGCCGTGTGCAGCTCTATCGCAAAATAAAATCGCTGACCAATTATGCGCCTAATGAGTTGTTACGTATGGCGCGTCTGAAGCGGGCGGCTTCTCTGTTAGCTTCTTCGGAACTGACGGTGGCGGAGATTGCTTATGAAGTGGGCTTTACCTCTCCTTCTTATTTTACGAAGTGTTATAAGGAACAGTTTGGAGAAAGTCCGACGGAGTTTTTGAAACGTAAAGGATAAGTAAACGGAATGAAAGATTATAAGGTTAGTAAAGAAACCATGTCCGATACCTTCTGCCGGGAGGTGTATGCAGTGGTACGGGATATTCCTGCCGGGAAAGTAATCTCTTATGGAGAGATAGCCGCTTTGCTGGGAAAGCCACAATGTTCGCGCATGGTGGGGCGTAGTTTGAAGCAGGTACCGTCTGACTTGAATCTTCCTTGTCATCGGGTAGTCAATGCGCAGGGCAGGCTTGTTCCGGGGTGGGAAGAACAACGGACTTTATTACAGCACGAAGGCGTCTGCTTCAAAAAGAGTGGTAATGTAGATATGGCCCGGTGCCTATGGAAATACGATGAAATACGTTAATACATACAAATAAAATATCAGATATATCATGAAGAAATTATTATCTCTTCCTCCGAATCTGGTGCACTGCTTTCATGAACTGGAAGAAGTAGATGCCTCAGAATGGTTTTGTACTTCCGATCCTGTTGGAGCAAAGTTAGGTTCGGGTGGTGGAACAACTTGGTTGTTGCAGGCATGTCATGAGAATTATGCTTCTAAAGAGTCTTTTTCAAACTGGTTGGGAGCTGAAAAACGAATTTTACTACATGCCGGAGGGCAGAGCCGGAGGCTTCCGGGATATGCTCCTTCCGGGAAAATTCTTACGCCGATACCTGTTTTCAGTTGGGAGCGTGGACAGAAGTTAGGGCAGAATTTACTCTCCTTGCAACTGCCGCTTTATGAGAGAATTATGAACATGGCTCCGGAGAATATGCATACATTGATAGCCAGCGGAGATGTATATATCCGTTCGGAGAAACCCTTACAGGAGATTCCTCAGGCCGATGTGGTATGTTATGGGCTTTGGGTCAATCCGTCATTAGCTACGCATCACGGAGTGTTTGTCTCTGATCGTAAGACACCGGATATTCTCGACTTTATGCTGCAAAAGCCCTCTCTTGCAGAATTGGAAGGACTGGCAAAAACACATCTGTTTTTAATGGATATTGGGATATGGTTACTTAGTGACCGTGCTGTGGAACTACTGATGAAGCGTTCTCTTGATACTAATTCCGGAGAGATTACCTATTATGATCTTTATTCAGATTATGGGCTTGCACTGGGTAGTCATCCCAAAATAGAAGATGTCGAACTGAATAGTCTTTCCGTCGCTATACTGCCTTTACCCGGGGGAGAGTTTTATCACTATGGCACGAGCCGTGAGTTAATCTCTTCTACGTTGGCTGTACAGGATAAAGTGCGTGATCAGCGATTAATCATGCATCGTAAGGTAAAACCCAATCCCGCCATTTTTGTACAAAATGCTTCTACCAGTATCTCTTTCTCTTCCGAAAATGCCAACTTATGGATTGAGAATAGTTATGTGGGGAAAGGTTGGAAACTGGGATCTCGTCAGATTATTACCGGGGTACCGGAGAATGATTGGGAGATAACGGTACCCGATGGTATTTGTTTGGACGTAGTTCCTATGGGAGAAGCCGGATTTGTGGCACGCCCATATGGACTGGATGACGTGTTTAAGGGTGCATTGGATTCACCCGGTACTCTGTTTACTGGTATTCCTTTTGTTGAATGGATGGAACAGCGTGGCATTACTTGGAATGACATTCAGGGGTGTACGGATGATTTACAAGCAGCTTCCATCTTTCCAATGACGGAGTCGGTTGATGAACTTGGCTTATTGTTGCGTTGGATGACAACGGAACCTGATCTGGCAGAAGGACGTGTGTTGTGGCTGAACTGTATGAAGCTCTCTGCTGATGAAATTTCTGCCCGTGCCAATCTGCAACGGCTTTATGCTCAACGTACAGCTTTTCGTCGAGAAAACTGGAAGGGCTTGTCAGACAATTATGAGAAGAGTGTTTTCTATCAGCTCGATTTGGAAGATGCTGCCCATGAATTTGTAAATCTCGGACTTGAAGTACCCCAGGCACTGCCGGGTGATACTGCACAGTTGTTGCAAATGCATAACCGGATGTTGCGGGCGCGCGTGATGGAATTGAAAAATGATCCGGGTAGCAAGGAAGAAGAGAAAGAGGCATTCAATCTTTTGCGAAATGGCTTACTAGGGCAGGTTTGCAAGCAGAAATGTAATCCGAAGCTGAATGTTTATTCCGATCAGATTGTATGGGGACGTAGTCCTGTACGTATCGACGTGGCCGGTGGCTGGACAGACACTCCTCCTTATTCGCTTTATTCGGGGGGAAATGTGGTGAATCTGGCTATTGAACTGAACGGGCAACCTCCTTTGCAAGTATACGTCAAAACTTGTAAAGAACCTCATGTTGTACTTCGTTCCATAGATATGGGAGCGATGGAAGTGGTGAATACGTATGAAGAGTTGCAGGATTACCGAAAAATAGGTTCTCCTTTCTCTATACCTAAAGCTGCATTGGCATTGGCTGGCTTTCTTCCTCAGTTCTCGGAGGTGCAATATGATTCTTTGAGGGAGCAGTTGGAAGCTTTTGGTGCCGGTATTGAAGTTACATTGCTTGCAGCTATACCGGCAGGCTCCGGACTGGGAACAAGTTCTATTCTTGCTTCTACTGTGTTGGGAGCAATCAATGACTTCTGTGGTTTGGCATGGGATAAGAATGAGATTTGTCGTTGTACATTGGTGTTGGAGCAGTTACTTACCACGGGGGGAGGCTGGCAAGATCAATATGGTGGCGTTTTCTCCGGAGTTAAGTTGTTACAAACGGAATCCGGATTTGACCAGACTCCGTTAGTGCGTTGGTTACCCGATCAGTTATTTACGAATCCTGAATACCGGGATTGTCATTTGCTCTATTATACTGGCATAACCCGTACGGCAAAAGGTATTTTAGGAGAGATTGTCCGTTCTATGTTTCTTAATTCCGGGAATCATCTTGCTTTGTTGTCAGAGATGAAAATACATGCTTTGGATATGAATGAGGCTATTTTACGTGGTAACTTCGTAAATTACGGTAAGTTGGTAGGAAAGAGCTGGATACAGAATAAAGCACTTGATGCCGGTACAAATCCACCGGAAGTGGAAAAGATAATCCATTTGATTGAAGATTATACTTTAGGGCATAAGTTGCCGGGAGCTGGTGGTGGCGGATATCTGTATATGGTTGCCAAAGATCCACAGGCGGCTGTTCAGATTCGTCGGATACTCACAGAATATGCGCCTAACCCTTGTGCACGATTTGTAGAAATGACTTTATCTGACAAAGGGTTACAGGTATCAAGAAGTTAGTTCATGATTGTACGAATATGAATAAATTTACGATTAGACGATTGACGATGTACGATTGAAGTTGCTCTTTTAAAAGCCTGTTTCAGCGCTATTAGAGATAGAGTAATCCCAATCGTACATCGTCAATCGTCTAATCGTAAATTTATTTATTCCTGTATGGCTATGTAAGTGAAAATAATCTTCTCGTGATGATTTTATTTTCGTATGTGATGCGGCATCTCTTCCGGAAGTTCCATTGATATTTCCACCAGACCACTTACTACTCCTTCGTTAAACCAGGGTGTTTGATAGATCATTTTCTTGATGCCATTTTTTTCTATCGTGTAGGCATTACTGCCACCTGTTGCCAGCATCTCACGTATCTTCTCCTGTGATTGTAGATTGTGGCAATCGAAAAGATTCTTACCGATCAGATCGCCGTGTTTGGCAAATGTTTTACATGCTTTATCATTCATAAAAAGGATAACTCCTTTGGTGTCACATACTGTGACAGCACAATTCATTTCTTTAGCCCATTCGTACATTGCTCATTCTCCTTTCTTGGTTTTAATCAGCAAAGATAGTTCTATGATTCAAAAAAGAAAAGGAAGAAACCCTTTTAAAATGTCTCTCCCTTCTTAAATAGATTATTTAATAATGACTTTCTGCAAAAGCTTATCCACTTTTATCAAATAAATACCCGAATGATCTATCTGTATCATTTCCATATCTTTTGCTTTATGAATAACTGTTTGGCATACGCCCTGTAAGTTATATACGGAGATCATTTTTTCTTGTGCATTTTCTATCCAAAGAGAAGAGCCTTCTACTCTTATGCAAATATTGGTGGAAGTTGATATGTCTTCAATACCTGTAGGCGTTGTAGAAAATGTCCCTATTTGTTCGGATAGGGTTTTATTAGATTTATCATTTACAATTAAGCTATAATAATAGGTAACTTCCGGTTTTAAATCCGTCACACGGAAAGAAAGCTTGGAGGCTGTACGAGTGACTAATTCGCCTTTTGCATCAAATTGATAAGAAGCGATTTCTTTCTTCATATCTATGTCCGAATATATTTTTAATATGTATTCATTCGTATCATCTATTGTTTTCCATGTAAAATTAACTGCATTACTTTCTGTGTTGATGATCAGTGAATTTTCATTTTGTACAGGTATAAATACGGCTAATAAATTTTTGTTTTCATTGATAGTAAAGGAGTAATTATCTTCTTCGCTAACTATTTCTCCGTTATCCATCCAACATTTGAAACGATAGCCTGAGTTCGCTCGTGCTGACAAGTTTACCATGGCTCCTTGCTGGTATTCAGTGATTCCTAAAATAATACCTGCATTCAATATATTTTTAGTCACATTGACAGTCAGGGGGGCTTCTTCCTGCATATAGAAAAATTTCTTCCAGCCATCACTTGCCTTATATAGGTCTGTAGTGTTATAGGGGATGTGTAGTTTGCAAGTGGTGACTCTGATTCCGGTAAAACTATTGTCGTAGGCAGCAGCGGGAGCAGCTCCCTTGCAATAGATATCAGTTAAACCAGCACAACCATAAAGTGCTTTTTCACCAACCATGTATAAGGTATAAGGAAGTGTGATTTCTTTAATGGTAGAACAACCATAAAAAGCGCCATATTGAAGCTCTTCACATTCCTCTGTAACTGTTACTTTCCTTAAATTGGCAGGTAAATAATACGTTTTAGCTTTATTATCCTGATAATATTGAGTAACAGCTTTCATTCTGGAATTAGAGTCGGTACTAAAAAGATCGCCAAATAATCCTTGTACCCCTGTAGCGGTTTCTTTTACTCCTGTACCAACAAAAGGGATAGTGAGTTCTTCCAGTTTACTTAAATTAGAAAGCATCTCCCGGTTTAAATTTTCAAGATTACCAATATTTAAAGAAGCAAGAGAACTTGGGAATGTTAATTCCTGCGTATAATTGATACTCTTTGCTATAGGTAAAGAAAGTGATTTTAGGTTGGAGCAGGTGCGGAATGCATATTTTCCAATTGTGGTTGTTAATGGTAGGTTTATCGTTTCAAGATTTGTACAACCTCCAAAAACACCTGGAAATATTCTGTGATCATCACTACCGTCAGAAAGCTGCATTTGATTTGTGACATTTATTTCTTTCAATGAAATTGGAATATAATAAGCATGCTTATTTGAGAATTGACCTGTAGAACCATATAATATAGCAATATAACCTTCTATTTTATCTTCTTGTGCCGGATATTTGAAAGTTTTTGACATAAAAAGGTATCCTAATGATCTACTTGAGTCCAATGGTTTATCTAAAGAAGATCCAATAAATGGTAACGATAACTTATGTAAAGTTATACAACCTGATAAAAGAGCCTTTCCTATACTTGACACACTATTAGGAATAACAATAGAAGTCAAACTACTGCAATCGGAAAAGGCTGAATCGGAAATCTTTTTCAGACCATCAGCGATCTTTTGTGGATAATAACACTTTGATTTATTTCCATAAAAACGCTATGGTAGATGAATAAAGCATGAAAATCCATATTATCAGAAGATAGAGTAAATAAATTCCATGTGGAATTATGGGATAACACAAAAAAATATTAATTTTGTGGCAAAATTGTAATTATGGGTGCAAACAGTTCTTACAAGGCGATGTATGATATTGTGGAACATGCAAAGGAGGGGACAATATTTATCCCTGATGACTTCACAACGTGTGGTACTCCCGATGCTGTACGGTCAGGATTAAGCCGTTTGTGTCGCAATGGGAATTTGTGTCGCTTTGCAAAAGGCATTTACTATATACCTACATATGACAAGTGGGATGATACGCTACGAGAACCATCCTTAGATGCCATTGCCTTAAAAATAGCGCAACGGGACAATGCGCGTGTCATTCCGACAGGAGCTTATGCGCTTAACAAATTAGGATTATCCACACAGGTTCCGGCTAATATCATTTACATAACAGATGGTTCTGCCCGGCAGATGAGGTTTGGAGAGGGAAAGAGTATCACATTCCGGCATAGTAACGACTTGGGGAATTTCGCTTATCAATCCCAACTGATGCAACTGGCAGTTCTCGCCATGCGTGAGATTGGCGAGAAAAACATAACAAAAGACCAGAAGGAAATAATAAAAAAAATGATAACAGAACATGTTTCGGAACAGGATTTCAATCACGATATAGTGCTTGCTCCGACATGGATAAAAACGATATTGCAGCGATGAAATTCATTGATTTGTCAACGGAAGACCGTGTGGATATACTTGACCGTGTTTCCACGGAGTTGAATATAAGACAACGTGAGGTCATAGAAAAGGATTGGTGGGTGACGGCAGTCCTCCGCGCAATGTTCAGTTTGCCGTATGCCGATCATCTGTCTTTCAAAGGCGGTACATCGCTGAGTAAGTGCTGGCATTTGATTGACCGCTTTTCAGAAGATATAGACATTGCCATTGACCGGGAATATCTTGGTTTCAGCGGGACATTATCTAAAACGCAAATCAGTGACAAGTTGCGTCGCGCAGCTTGTTTCTTTGTTCGTGAAACCATGCAACACGATTTGGTAGAGCTGTTGTACCAAAACGGCATATCAAAAGAAAAGTTCAAGGTGAATGTGGACATTACCCCTGTCACCACGACCGACCCGGAAGTCATAAATATCAACTATGATTCTGTGTTATCCGTTTCCATAGATGGTATGGACGGCAATCAATATATCCTGCCAAAAGTAAAAGTGGAAGTCAGCGGAAGGTCAATGAGCGAGCCTGTAAGTGGGATTGCTCTTGATTCAATGATAGACCAAGTATATCCGAAAGCTCCTTTTACAGAACCAAAGTTCATGGTACGTGCAGTGCTTCCCGAACGCACTTTTCTTGAAAAGGTATTCCTGCTTCATGAGGAATTTGCCAAACCAAGGGATTTAATCAGAATAGAGCGTATGTCACGGCACATGTATGACATCGGACAGATGTTGAAAACTCCAATAGCCGAGCGTGCTATCAATGATACAGTGCTTTACCGTCAGGTGGTAGAACATCGTCGCACATTCATAGGTTTGCGTGGTTTTGATTATGACACACTTTATCCTTCAACGCTCAATATAGTTCCACCTGCTTCTGTTATTGAACAGTGGAAATCCGACTATGAGAATATGCGGTTGCACATGATTTATGGTGAGTCTGTATCATTTGAAGAGTTGATAAACAGTCTCAAAGATTTGAATGATAAAGTTAGAGAAAATAGAATACTATGGACATAGCGAAAGAAAGCAAAAAGCCATATCTGCGTGGTATAAATGAAACGCTGGCAGAACAGTTCAAAGAATCATCTTTGTGTGCTCTTGTTAAAGAAGACAAGGACTTGCTGGCATGTATTCGCAACAATGCCATCGGTATTTATCACCTTGCAGACAAAGTTGCAATGGTACACTGTAACAGAAAGGGGGAATTGGTGTGCGATGTTAATGATTTCTATGTGTCAGGAAAGCATACCGATAAAGAACATCAGTATAAGGCTGGGGTGTTATGTATGAAAATCAAAGACATATAAGAGTAAAGAACGAGCAGATATCTATGATTGCGTTAGACATTATTGGCGTTTGAATGTCGGACGAGCAGAGAAGGCGAATCTTGTGTTTGCTATTGTAATCATACATTAACCTTTAATTGATAGACACCATGAATTTGAGTTTTCTTAAAGATATACAAAGGGAACATTTCAATGAGATTGCAACAGAACTAATGAACCACTATTGCATTCTTAAGCATGATTCGAGAGATAACTGTGATGTTATTTATCGTTTTGCCGAAATAGAGTTCTATCTATATGATGCTAATGAACAGGACATAGACATAAGCACATACTGCCGTGATTGCAAATGCGAGGAATGGTTCTTTCATGCCAGCGGTGTAGATATTGCTTTTGAAACAATTCAAGATGACAATGAATTGATGCGATTTGGAGGCATTCTTATTCGCGGTATAGAAATATACAAACAGGACGAACAGAAGCAATGGGAACAGATTGGAGTCGTCGGTGGTCCGAAGCTATCAATGTACGAGATATTCAATCATTGTTCTGGGATGCCTGATATAATTGCTATTCCTGACACATTCAATAAAGACAGAAAAATTGGTAATGTCACAAAACGCATAGGCATAAAAGACAGCTTGTACCAGCGATTTGTTTTTGATGACGTAAATTGGGATAAGCCTACCAAGAGAATAGTCGAGACTAAAGATAAAACAGGAAAATATCACGTTATACTGGAAAGTACAACAAAAAATTACAATCCAAAGCCACAATTATGATAACAGACTTCCAGTGTAATAGGGTTTATTTCTCTTCTTTGCTGCAAAGAGTTTCTCCCAAGACATATGCATCGCTGGTCTCTGCACTCGAAAAACACAGTGTTGAATATCGATTACTCGTCAATACGAACGATGTTTGGTGCAGGGACTATATGCCTATTCAAATTACAGCAGATACATTTTGTGGCTTTGATTATGATCCTGATTATTTGCATGAAACGAAAGAACTGCTTGCAACACGGACAGATGGAAACCAAGTTTGCAATGATTTAGGGTTTGAAGTAAAACAACCTACAAAGCCTTTAATAGTAGATGGCGGTAATGTGATTCGCTGCGATAATAAAATCATTATGATAGAAAAGGTATTCAAAGAAAACAGGATATCATGGAAAGAACTGGCCAAAGCCATAGAAGAACATTTTATGGCCGAATTGGTTATTCTCCCTTGGGATGAGTCTGAACTTTATGGTCATTCAGATGGCTTAGTCAGGTATATAGGCAATGACCGCGTTTTGATAACCAATTACGACCGATTTGACAAAAATTTCACCTCTAAAGTTATTGAGATTCTGCGACAACACTTCAATGAGGTTTTCAAGCTGGAGTATAACACCCAACGTCAACATAAACATAATTGGGCATACATCAATTGGCTTCAAACAGACAAAGTGTTACTCATTCCTTCATTCGGTTATCCGGAAGACAAACAAGCCTTTGAGCAAATAACGTCGCTTATGCCAATCTATCAAGGATACGCTGAAATGATAAATGCAAAAGACTTGATTTGTCATGAAGGCTGTTTGAATTGTGCAAGTTGGATTATATATCAAAAATGAGTACAAACGTTTAATTTTATCGTTTTATTCCACTACTCTTTTTCTTCTCACCCCACGGCATATCTGATTGTGAGCCACCGCCACCTGTACCGACATGAGCCTGTGCTGGACCGCCACTTGCCAGCATGAAAGCCGCACCGAGTAGTTGGACTTGTGCTTCGTTAACTTGTTCCTGTGGTTCAAAAACGGCATTGACAAATTCCTCGTCCGTCAGTTCTTCACGAAAATGCCTTTGAGCGGTATCGTATGGAATGTCATATTTCGTGTCATCAAAAAGGGCATCCCCAACTTTCGTCCAGATATGCAGGGATGGATTGCGATAGTTCAGCACGAAGATTCGGATAAGTTCTGCTCTCGAAGAAAGGCGATAACGCTGCGGATAAGCCAGCCTGTCAAGTTTTGCAATCTGTTTGTTCTTCTCTTCAATCATCTTATGCAGATGGGTAATTTCAGATTGCTGTCTTTTGATGATGGATTCAAGGTTTGCCTGCCTTTCGGATGTTTGTTCCAACTGTGAGCGATGTTCCTGTTCCATCGCTTTCATCTTGTATGTCATACCTACCAAACGTTCTTTCAAGGCAGTGTTTTTTTTCCATATCAGCATATTTACCCTTGCCGAGTAATTTTGCCGCGTTGGAAAGAATGGTATTGCCATTCTCCCGGTTTACCTTGTTCTGCTTACGGGCAATTTCTTCATCCAGTTCCGCACCGATTTTTTCACGGATTTGGTTCTCGTGTTCAAGGTGTTTCTTTTTGTTGGCGGCTTCTTCCATTTCCTGCTTCTGCTTGGCGATGATAAAGTCCGTGCGTTCCAGATGTTCCTTGCCTGTTTTCTCTTTTCTAGTGCCACACTCCATTTCAAGGCATTCCGCTACCATGTCCTGCATCAGGCTCATGTCCACTTTACCGAGCTTGCAGGATTTGCCTGTTTCATGGTTCATCCAGTCCCATACGATATGGGCATGGCAGTTCGGTTTCCGTGTGGAGTTGTCGCCCGGTATGCTGTAATGACCTTCATCCTGATGGATGAAGATTTGCAGGGCTGTGATTCCCCATCGCACATGGCAGCGGTCGCAATATTTCTTAAGCTGGTCTATGGTCGTGTCTTGTTTGCACACCACCACGCTCTCACGAAGCGGAGAACTGCCATTGACGATTTTTGTCTTGCCGGTCTTTTTGTTGATGACTGTCCGCTCCTTTGTCTGCATGGCACGTCCCGTTTTCTCTTTTACCATCCGGGCGATTTCATTATAATAAGCGGTCAAGTCCTTTCCCTCCATCAGCGAGGACTCCCATGACGAGTTTTGCGGTGTAAGGTCGCTTCTGATATAGAGCCGATCCTTGTTGATGCGTTTGAGATATTCTTGGGTGCGTCTGTTGTGTGCCTTGCTACTGCCTATGTTGTAAGGCTTGATATGGTCTGATGTCTGTGCCATTTTCCTGTTCTTAATTTTGAGTGAAACGTATTGATAAAGTTCTTAGGACAGTTTCCTAAGCGGAGTTTGCAAAGAGAGGGTCACTCTTTGCTCGGGTTGCATAAGGCTGAAAGTCCTTGCCGGGTTCTTAAGGTAACACCCTGAGTGGGTCATTAGGGCAATGCCCTAATCCTCTCAGGAGAGCCCACAACTACGGAAGCAGAGCGTGTAGTTATAGTGGATTACTAACCAATGTAAAATTATAGTATGCTGTAAATGAGTTATTTATGCTTATAGATACAACCGTAAGTAACAATATAGCAACGGCAACGGATTTTATTTGTATGCTACCGTAAATGACCTTTTGAGTATAGTAAATGTACGATAAAAAAGTGATTCTTGTGCAGCGAAAAGAAAAAATGTGAGGTCTTGTTATCTTTTAGTTGGTGTTCGTTGGTAGATGTAAATATTAGCTACGTAACATTTGGGTAATCGTTGGGTTTCTTGTGATATATAACTTTAATCAGTCTTTTTCATCTGTCGTACCAGCTTCTGGTGCTGTTCGTGCAGTTCGGGGAACTGTCTTCTGATGAACTGTCCAAATGAACAGTCGTTGAACCCGAATCGTCTTGCCAGTGATTTCACACTCTCGGTTGTCGTAGCATACAGGTGCAAAGCCTCCCGATATTTCTCCATGCTGTGAGGTGCCATCACTCCACCGTTGTCCGTTTTTTTTATTCCCAGTCTGGCGTACTTCTAAATAAAAGGGCGTGAGCATTGGATAAATGCTATTTTGATAGAGGGGATTCTCTACAACGAATAAGATTAAGATACTCTTGATGTTTTTCACAACTCTAATATTCTAAACTAAAGAAGTGAATGTAATATAGTGGAAAGAGGAAAATGGTAACTAAAAGAAGTCTCATTATTAAAATAGGTAGATTTTTCTTTTAGTTACAATTTTTTTCCTATATATTTCTTCTTCTCAAAGTAGGATGATAGGTCTATATTTATTGTACTATCACTTTACCTGTATTGATAGCCTTACCTCCAGATATTATATTATAGATATACATCCCTTTCATACGGCGTGTCGGTACTTTAACTTCACTGTTTGTGATAGCTTGGCGATAAACCATGCGACCGCTCTGATCACATAATTCAATGAAATTGCCGGAAACTACATTTTCTTCTCCTACTTCGATAGTAAAAGTTTCGTTTTGGCGTACCGGATTAGGATAACTTTTAAAGCTGGCAGTTTTGGTGAAGCTTACACCCGATCCTCCTTTGCTTTTATTGAGTTTCCAATAGGAGGTGTTGTAAGTAGGTTCTCCGGGATCAACAGGCTCATTGAGTTCTTCGTCATTCACTATGTAATAGTTGTCGCCAATTTGGGTTAATTCAACCGATATCTCTAACATATCATATCCTGCATAGAACTCGACAGCTTCTACAGGGAGAGTGCCTAATATTTCTCCGTCTTCATTGATAACTTCTGCTTTTTGAAGTATGTATTCATATCGCTCACCTGTCGTCTGCTTTTTGAAAGTACAAAATACATATTCTATTTTGTCATCGTCATTGAATAGATACTGGCTCAATAAAGAACCACTATATGCGTCATATCCGGTTAAATTATCCATGTCTAAATCGACAATGCCATAAGCCATGTTATCTTCACGATTAAAAACCGCATTCTTTACAGTGAATTTTCTGGATTTCTGTAATTCATCATTATAGATGTCAACAATGTAATCTTTGTTACTTTCTGTGATGGTATACAGAAATGGTTTGTCGACAAAAAAATGTGCGATTTCACTTCTTTCTTTCATCACTACCGGTGTATCGGTTAAACTCTGTCCTTGCACATTCAGAGCAAGTACAGTAAACATTCCAAGTAATAGTTTTTTCATAATAATGTTTGTTTTTATAATTAAAATGTGACACGAAGTTAGGCATTTATATGTAAAGTATAAAACGCTATTTTGGAGAATGATGCCTGTTTGGATATATTCAGGGGCTATTGGTGCTTATTTGATGGTTATGTTACAAAAAAATATTATTCTTTTGTATAACTTTTCTTCTTTGATAAGTAAATGTGTCTGAACAAAAGCCAAAGAGGCATTGTTCTGTTTGTAGCGTGAGTTCAACACACATTACGTGATATTTCGTTTAAACTATCATTCATACAGAACTCTCACCAGTATATTTTGCTGCTCAAAATGTGTATTTATTAATCTCTATATCGGGAGGCGAAAGCCTGTTGTTTAATCGGAACTTTATGAGATATAAAGAAGGATTTCTATGGCTATTATTAATTATCTAAATATTATTATATATGAACAAAATAAACATCAAAGATTTATACCTTATTTTTGGAAATGACAAGCAGAAGGCACTTCGCTTATTGAAAGAGGGGAGAAGCAAAAGCGAAATATTGAAAGCAACCGGATGTACGGTTGCTGTGAAAGATGCAAACCTCTCGATTGACGAAGGAGAAATATTTGTTATTATGGGATTGTCAGGGAGTGGTAAATCTACTCTGCTGCGTTGTATCAACCGACTGATAAAACCAACTTCGGGCGAAGTGGTAATCAATGGAACGGATATTGCTAAGGTATCTGATAAAGAATTGTTGCAGATACGACGAAAGGAACTGGCTATGGTTTTCCAGAATTTTGGTTTGTTGCCCCATCGTACAGTACTGCATAATATTGCTTTCGGACTTGAACTGCAGGGGGTAAAAAAAGAAGAAAGAGAACGAAAAGCGATGGAGAGTATGCAACTGGTAGGACTAAAAGGATATGAAAATCAAATGGTTGGTGAATTATCCGGTGGTATGCAGCAACGTGTAGGACTGGCACGTGCATTGGCTAATAACCCGGAAGTACTACTGATGGATGAAGCTTTCTCTGCTCTTGATCCTTTGATTCGCGTACAGATGCAGGATGAACTATTGGCTTTACAAGCTAAAATGAAGAAGACAATTGTATTTATTACTCATGACCTGAGTGAAGCTATTAAACTTGGAGACCGTATTGCTATTATGAAAGATGGAGAAATAGTACAGATCGGCATTTCGGAAGAGATACTGACAGAACCTGCCAATGCTTATGTAGAACGTTTCGTAGAAAATGTAGACCGTAGTAAGATTATTACAGCGGCTTCGGTGATGATTGATAAACCATTGGTAGCGCGTTTGAAAAAAGAGGGTCCGGAGGTATTGATCAGAAAGATGCGCGAACGTAACCTGACGGTACTTCCGGTAGTGGATACGGGTAACGTATTGGTAGGAGAGGTCCGATTGAACGATTTATTGAGGCTGAGAAAGGAACAGGTGAGGTCGATTGATTCTGTGGTACGTCATGAAGTACATTCTGTATTGGGGGATACGGTTCTTGAAGATATCCTGCCGTTAATGACAAAAACCAATTCACCTATTTGGGTGGTAAATGAGGACAGGGAGTTCGAAGGGGTGGTTCCACTGTCATCTCTTATCATTGAGGTGACCGGAAAAGATAAAAAAGAAATTAATGAAATCATTCAAAATGCAATAGACTTATGATAAATATCGGAAAATATATAGAGATGGCCATAAACTGGCTTACAGAACATTTTGCTTCTTTCTTTGATGCACTAAGCATGGGCATTGGAGGATTCATTGACAGTTTTCAGCATGTATTATTCGGGATACCGTTTTATATTACTATTGTGGCGCTTGCTGTACTTGCCTGGTTTAAGGCAGGTAAAGGAGTGGCTGTATTTACATTGTTGGGATTATTGTTGATTTACGGTATGGGATTCTGGGAAGAAACAATGCAGACACTTGCATTGGTACTTTCTTCCACCTGTCTTGCTCTGTTGTTGGGAGTACCGTTGGGTATTTGGACCGCCAATAGTGATCGATGTAATAAGATAATGCGGCCTGTTCTCGATTTTATGCAGACGATGCCGGCTTTTGTTTATCTGATTCCGGCAGTATTATTCTTTGGGTTAGGGACAGTGCCGGGCGCCTTTGCAACTATCATTTTTGCGATGCCTCCGGTGGTTCGTCTCACAGGATTGGGGATACGTCAGGTTCCTAAAAATGTAGTGGAAGCTACACGCTCGTTTGGGGCTACTCCCTGGCAATTACTTTATAAAGTGCAATTACCATTAGCGCTACCTACCATATTGACCGGAGTAAACCAGACTATTATGATGTCTCTTTCAATGGTTGTTATTGCTGCGATGATTTCTGCCGGTGGACTGGGAGAGATTGTCTTGAAAGGGATTACTCAGATGAAAATAGGCTTGGGATTTGAAGGAGGTATAGCCGTAGTTATACTTGCGATCGTTCTGGACCGTATTACTCAGGGGATAGCGCAAAACAAAAAGAAATAATAGAGATATGAATACTAAGATAAAAATTATAGTAGCAATCTTACTTGCTATATTCTTTTTCAGCTCATGCGGAGGAGGAGATTCTGATAAAAAGATAAGTATTGCTTACGCCAATTGGGCGGAAGGTATTGCAATGACGCATCTGGCAAAAGCCATCCTTCAAGAGCAGGGATATGATGTGAAATTACTAAATGCCGATCTTGCTCCTATATTTACTTCACTTGCCAGAAAGAAAGCAGATGTTTTTATGGATGTTTGGCTACCGGTAACAATGAGTGATTACATAGAGCAATATGGTGATAAACTGGAAATAATAGGTGATATATATGATGAAGCCCGTATCGGACTGGTTGTACCGGAGTATGTAACGATTAATTCTATTGATGAATTGAATTCTCAGAAGCAACGTTTTGGTTCGAAGATTGTTGGTATCGATGCAGGGGCAGGTATTATGCGGGCTACGGAAGACGTTATTGAAGACTATAATCTGGATTATAAGCTGATGACCTCAAGTGGTCCTGCTATGACTGCTTCATTGAAGAAAGCAATTGACAGAAATGAATGGATAGTGGTCACTGGTTGGACACCGCATTGGATGTTTGATCGTTTCAAATTAAAGATATTGCAAGATCCCAAGAATATTTATGGTAGTGCGGAGAAGATTCATATTATTACCTGGAAAGGTTTTCCGGAGAAAGATCCGTTTGCTACTCAACTTTTCAGGAATATTCGTCTGACAGATGAGCAGATCAGTTCTTTGATGCTGGCTGTGGAAGAAACAGAGAAAACAGAAAAGGAGGCTGCCCGTAAATGGATAGATGAACACCGGGAATTGGTGGATAGTTGGATTCCAAAAGAACAGTAAACAGACAAAAAGGCGGGAACCCTTTCGGATTCCCGCCTTTCTTTTATCTGATAAGTTGAATTACTTATTCGGCAACACCCCAAGCCTGGTTAGCCAGACGCTTGTAGTTGTTGTAACGCCATTTAGCATTGTCTTCAGCTGCCTGGAACAGTTCTTCTGCTTCTGCAGGATATTGCTTCATTACAGATGCATAACGAACTTCACCTTTCAAGAAGCCCTTGAACTCATCCCAGTTCGGTTCTTTGCTATCCAGTGAGAACGGGTTCTTACCTTCAGCTTCCAAAGCCGGGTTGTAACGCCACAGGTGCCAGTAACCGCACTTAACTGCTTTTTCTTCTTCTTCCTGGCTCTTACCCATACCAGCTTTCAAACCGTGGTTGATACATGGAGCGTAAGCGATGATGAGTGAAGGTCCTGGATATGCTTCAGCTTCGCGGATAGCTTTCAGAGTCTGAGCCTGGTCAGCACCCATAGCGATCTGTGCAACATAAACATAACCGTAAGTAGTAGCCATCAGACCAAGGTCTTTTTTGCGAACACGTTTACCGGAAGCAGCAAACTTAGCGATAGCACCTACTGGAGTAGCCTTAGAAGACTGTCCACCTGTATTTGAGTAAACTTCAGTATCGAGTACCAGGATGTTAACGTCTTTACCGGAAGCGATAACGTGGTCAAGACCGCCGTAACCGATATCATAAGAAGCACCGTCACCACCGATGATCCACTGGCTACGTTTAACGAGGAAGTGAGTCAGACCTTTCAGTTCTTTGCAAACCGGGCAACCTGCAGCAATACCTTGTTCGATGATTGCTTCGATTTGTGGAGCAAGTTCTTTAGTCTTGTCTGCATCGTACATGTTTTCGATCCATGCTTTCAATACTTCTTTTGCTTCAGCCGGAGCATTTTCACCTGCAAGAATCTGGTTGAATAGTTTCACGATACGGTCACGCATCTTTTCGTTAGCCAGTTCCATACCCAAACCGAACTCACAGAAGTCTTCGAACAGAGAATTAGCCCATGCCGGACCGTGACCCTTTTCGTTTGTAGTATAAGGAGTTGAAGGTACTGAACCTGAGTAGATCGAAGAACATCCGGTAGCGTTAGCAACCATTTCGCGGTCACCGAACAACTGAGTGATCAGTTTTACGTACGGAGTTTCACCACAACCTGAGCAAGCGCCGGAGAACTCAAACAACGGAGTTGCGAACTGAGAATTCTTAACGTTAGCTTTGATGTCAACCAGGTGTTGTTTGCTCTTCACGTTGTCAATGCAGTAAGTCCAGTTATCAGCCTGAGCCAATTGGCTTTCGAGGTGTTTCATGGTCAATGCCTTGCCACCCTTCTTCGGATTACCCGGACAGATGTCAGCACAGTTACCGCAACCCAGACAGTCGAGAACGTCTACCTGGATACGGAATGTCATACCGTCGAATGCTTTACCTACAGCTTTCAGTTGTTCGAACTTAGCACCCTTCTGCTCTTCAGCGTCGAGTACGAACGGACGGATAGAAGCGTGAGGACAAACGTAAGCACACTTGTTACACTGGATACAGTTTTCTGCGTTCCACTCCGGTACAAATGCAGCTACACCACGTTTTTCGTATTTAGAAGTTCCCTGATACCAGGTTCCGTCTTCAATACCCTTGAATGCAGATACCGGCAGCAAGTCACCGTCTTGTGCGTTGATAGGACGAACTACTTCATTGATGAATGCAGGATCGTTGTTAGTAGCTTTAGCATCATCTGCCAGGTTGGCCCATGAAGGATCAACTGTCAGTTGTTTGTATTCACCACCACGGTCAACGGCTGCATAGTTCTTGTTAACGATATCTTCACCCTTCTTACCATAAGACTTCACGATGAATTTCTTCATCTGTTCTACCGCCTGTTCTACAGGGATAACGTTTGTGATACGGAAGAATGCAGACTGAAGGATTGTATTGGTACGGTTGCCCAAGCCAATTTCCTGTGCAATCTGAGTAGCGTTGATATAATATACAGAGATGTTATTCTGTGCAAAGTATTTCTTCACTCTGTTAGGCAGGTTCTTAGCCAGTTCTTCACCTTCCCAGATTGTATTCAGCAAGAAAGAACCGTTTTTGCGCAAACCGCGTGTCACATCATACATATGCAGGTAAGCCTGAACGTGGCAAGCCACAAAGTTCGGAGTATTTACCAGGTAAGTAGAACGGATTGGAGTATCACCGAAACGCAGGTGAGAGCAAGTGAAACCTCCTGACTTCTTAGAGTCGTAAGAGAAGTAGGCCTGGCAGTGTTTATCAGTGTTGTCACCGATAATCTTAACAGAGTTTTTATTAGCACCTACTGTACCGTCAGCACCCAGTCCGTAGAATTTAGCTTCGAACATGCCTTCGCCACCCAAAGCAATTTCTTCTTTCTGAGGAAGTGAAGTAAATGTTACGTCGTCTACGATACCGATAGTAAAGTGGTTCTTCGGCATTGGCATAGCCAGATTTTCGAATACAGAGATGATCTGGGCAGGAGTAGTGTCCTTAGAACCCAAACCGTAGCGGCCGCCTACGATAACCGGAGCATTTTCTGTGCCGTAGAAGCAGTCTTTTACATCCAGATACAGAGGTTCGCCGTTAGCACCCGGTTCTTTTGTACGGTCAAGAACTGCGATAGACTTCGCAGTCTTAGGTACAGCAGCCAGGAAGTGTTTTGCAGAGAACGGACGGTACAGGTGAACTGCAACCATACCTACTTTCTCACCGTTAGCTACCAGATAGTCGATAGCTTCACGGGCAGCTTCTGTTACAGAACCCATTGCGATGATTACGCGTTCTGCATCTTCTGCTCCATAGTAATCGAACAAACCGTATTTACGACCAGTAATCTTAGAAATTTCGTTCATGTACTCTTCTACGATAGCAGGAACTGCTTCATAGTAGTTGTTACATGATTCACGATGCTGGAAGAAGTGATCCGGATTTTCAGCCATACCACGAGCAACCGGAGTCATCGGGTTCAGTGCGCGGGCACGGAATTCAGCCAAAGCTTCCTGATCAACCAGCGGAGCGAGATCCTCATTTTCCAGCATTTCGATCTTCTGGATTTCGTGTGAAGTGCGGAAACCGTCGAAGAAGTTCATGAAAGGAACGCGCGCCTTGATAGTAGCCAGGTGAGCTACACCAGCCAGGTCCATAACTTCCTGTACAGAACCTTCGGCCAACATAGCAAAGCCGGTCTGACGGGCAGACATAACGTCCTGGTGGTCACCGAAGATACACAACGCGTGAGAAGCCAGTGTACGAGCCGATACGTGGAATACGCAAGGCAGGAATTCTCCGGCAATCTTGTACATGTTAGGGATCATCAACAAAAGACCTTGAGAAGCAGTGTATGTAGTAGTCAACGCACCTGCCTGAAGAGAACCGTGAACTGCACCGGCAGCACCGCCTTCAGATTGCATTTCCTGTACCAATACTGTTTCGCCGAAGATGTTCTTACGTCCTGCGGCAGCCCATTCGTCTACATATTCAGCCATTGTAGAAGAGGGAGTGATGGGGTAGATGGCAGCTACTTCAGAAAACATATACGAGATATGTGCAGCAGCCTGGTTACCATCACAAGTGATGAATTTCTTCTGTTTAGTCATAACTAAAAATTAATATTTAAGTAAATAAATCATTTCAATATAAGAATCCGAACATCCAAAGAGGTATATGGTTGTTTCTGCCTATTTCTGCTTTTTGCAAAGCATACGTCACACCGGGATTATTCTTTATCTTCACCCCTTCGCAACATATCCTGAACGGCATCACTTCATCCACCAGGAACGAGGCATTCTTGTCTCCCTTATATACCTTATGGTCTTTCCACAATGAATTTACAAAGAAAGTGTCGAGCACGTCTTGTTCTTCTACTTTCACCGGATAAATGGAATACATCAGATTGGAATTATGCATCATAATCTTTGACGGTTTCTTGGGGAATTCTTCTCCCTTTGGATATACCAGATTAATAAGACGGGCATCTGCCAGATACTTGATGTAGTTCATTACCGTAGCACGTGATGTCTGTATATCGGTAGCCAATTGGCTCACGTTGGGGGCCTTGGGACCGTCTACAGCCAACAAATATAGTAATTTTTTTATCTTTGAGAGATATTTCAGTTCAATTTGTTTGATAAGAAGAATATCTACCTCCACCATCATATTCATGGTTTTGAGTAGGTTTTCCGAGAAATTACGCTTTTCAAGGAAGAACGGATAGAAACCATGGTGCAGATAATCCTGAAAAAAGTCCAGCGGACGAACTTTTGAAAGTATTCCTTTAGCTATCTGTTCGTGGTTACTGAGCAGTTCTTCAAGCGAGTAGGCACGGAACTTCATTCCGGTCTGAAGATTCAGGTATTCGCGGAAGGAGAATCCTCGCAGGTTATAACTTTTCACAATGTCGCGAAGTTCGAGGTTCTCTTCTTTCAGTCGCATCACCGATGAACCTGTGAAAACAATCTTCACATTGGGGAAACGATCGTAACACATTCGCAGTTCTTTACTCCAGTCCGGATGTTTGAACACCTGGTCTATCAGTAATACCTTTCCGCCCCGGCGTTGAAACTCATTGACGAAATCGACAAGGCTATGGCCGGAGAAATAGAAGTTGTTCATGTTGATAAAAAGACATGAACGGTCTGTTCCGAATTTCTCTTTAGCGTATTGGAGGAGGAAAGTGGTTTTTCCTACGCCACGGGTCCCTTTGATACCAATCAAGCGGTCGCTCCAGTCTATTTCGTCCATCAAGTCACGACGGACAGGAGCATTGGTGTGCTCAACAAGGTAAGCATGTGTGCGGTAGAATGATTCCATTTCTTTTCTTAGGTTTTACGGGTGGCAAATATAGTTCTTTTTCTGGTAATTGCAAAGTAGAGATAGCAAAATTGTACTTTTATTTAAGTAAGTTTGTACTTCATCTACAAGGAGGTGCGCTTCCCATGCGGGGAGAAGTTCACCAGGTGATGGTGATCGGAACTGGATTTTGCCGTTTTGTCAAAGTGATATTCCTGTTGTTAAGGGAGGGGCTTTTGGTGATCACCGGGACGATTGAAACGAAAAAACTCAGTTATTTCAATTAGAGATTTGTACTTTTGCTACTCCCTTTGTGTGTTGGGTTGCAAATATAGTAAAAGTTTGCTTATTTTGGGCTGTTTGTGAGAATAAATATTGTTTCTTCTTTCTTTTTGTCTGCCGGGTAGATCGATGGGAATTTTGCTAATAAATGGATGCAGGTGAAAAAAAGGGCGGTTAGGAGGCAAAAAGGTTTTTATAGGAAGATAATAAAGTTTTCTTCAGATGAAAAGAGGCTTTTCTCAGTATGATATTGCGATTCTCTTCGGTTGATATTGCGATTCAGCTTGACCAAAAGTGCATTGGAATTTGGAGGAAGTACTGGTTTTACTACTGGAAAGTGCTATTTCTTGTGTATATTTGCGAAATGTGAACTGCCTTATTCGCTGGTTTGTTCTTTAGACAGGGAATGCTTGTTAGTCAGGAGTAGGAAAAGATGGATATGTGTAATTAATATGTGAATAATGAAAGCAAAATGATAAAACGTTCTCTTTATATTTTTAATCCGGACCATGATTTGGCATTGGCAAGTGGGAATGTGAATTATATGCCTCCTGCCTCTGCCCGGCAGATGGCGGCAGATCTGGCATTATTGCCGGTATGGTATGCTTCTCCCGAAAGTGCGGTACTGGCGCCTTCGGCTTATAATCTTGACTTTCTTCGCGAGATGCAGCAGCATTTGTCGTTACCTGTAGAATTGATGACGGAGCCGGAAGTAGCTTTGGAAGAGAACTTGAAACCGATGCCTTGGGGGTGGAACCCGGCTTTGAGAAAAAGGTTGCAGCTTTTGGGAGTACCGGAGTCGGAATTACTATCATTATCTCAGTTGGAAAAATTGCGTGTCCTTTCACACAGAAGTCGTGCGGTGGAGTTATTATCTCATTTACAGTTGGATGAGCTTTTCTGCGGAGAATCTTTTTACTTGACTGCTCTGGAGGAGTGGCAGCAGTTTGTAGAACGACATTCGTATTGTTTGCTGAAAGCTCCGCTTTCAGGTAGTGGAAAGGGGTTGAACTGGTGTAAAGGTGTATTTACTCCTTTTATCGCCGGCTGGTGTAAACGTGTGGCAGCTTTACAGGGTGGAGTAGTGGCAGAACCTATATATAATAAGGTGGCAGACTTTGCTATGGAATTCTGTTCGGACGGGAGAGGAAAGGTGGTCTTTGCCGGTTATTCTGTATTCTCCACTAATGGAAGTGGAGCATACGAAGGCAATTTACTGCTATCGGATGAAGAGATTGAACACAGGCTTTCCGTTTATGTCTGTAAGGAAGCTTTCCGCAAGTTAAGGTATCGGTTGGAAGAAGAGTTATCAGCTTGTTTCGGTCTTGGTTATTCGGGGTATCTTGGGGTAGATATGATGATCTGCCGGTTTCCTTCAACGGAGGTAGAATATAGAATTCATCCTTGTGTAGAGGTCAATTTGCGAATGAATATGGGGGTGGTAGCTCACCTCATTCATAAAAAGTATATTGCTTCCGGGACCACCGGACGCTTTTCCATTACTTATCATCCGGTCTCCGGTGAAGCTTTGCAGATACACGAAGAGATGAAGGCTGCTTTCCCTTTACAGATAAAAGACGGAAAAGTGGTTGATGGTTACATAGGACTGACTCCGGTTACTAATAAAAGTGTGTACCGGGCCTGGATAATGTGTGAGATGACGCCTTGATTATCTTCCTTGTACGGCTTTCCCTTCATTTCCATATCTGTCTATAGCTGTTACTGCAAAGCATTTTTTTCTGTCCCATGGCAGGAGGGAAGTATATACATATTCTGTACCCCTCACACTTTGGGCGATGATATTTTCTGGTTTTGTAGTATCTACAGGATATGTTTCCGAAGCATAAATGACATAGCGGGGGGCATTCACAGGGTCATTGTCTTTGGCAGCTTTCCAGGTCAACAGGGTGTATCCGTCTGCTGTTTCTGTAATGCGCAGTTCCTCCGGGGCAGTGGGGGGGACATTGTCCAGCCAGGGCATGGCCGGTTGCAGTGCCGGATAGGCATAAAAGTTTTCTGCCAGTTCATCGTAGACTCCCTGCGTGTTGTCCATTAAGAATTTGGCACGATAATGTCCTTCTCCTGCCAGCTTATGTGCACGAATGAAGTTTATTTGCCGGTCTACGTCCTCCCGTACCCAGTTTCCTTCGCTCGGGTGCAGAAAGTAAATACCTAATCCCGGTATGATCTGCCGTCCGTTAGATTGTTCCTGCCAGTCGAGAGCAAAGGGATAGAAATTATTTTGGCGGAAATACATCATTGGGTAAATCTGGTCTTGTATACCTTCGCCCAACCAGCCTTGTGGGTCCTGATAGACAGCATGGAAGGCATTCCAGCCCCTGGAAGAGTAGCGTGATGTGTCTTTGTACTTTCCTACCGGACAGGTACTTACCTTAACCCACGGTTTAATCTCTTTTACACCTTTATATATATAGCGCACAATATCTGTGATATTATCACGGCGCCATTGGTCCAGCGTTCTGCCTTTTCCATAGCGGCGAAAATCGTAGTTGTCCGGAAAGCGTGGGGCATTCTCCGGATAGCGCAAATAATCAAAGTGTACACCGTCTATATCATAGCGGGTTACGACTTCGCGTACCAGTTTCATTAGGTATTCTTTGGTAGACGGGTGCCCCGGATTGAGAAAATATTCATTCTTATAGGGGATGCAGATCTCCTTTCTTTGTTTAGTAACGGATTTATTTCCCAGGCTGGCCACGTGCTTTTTGTTCCCCAAAGGAATAGCCACCATCCAGGCATGACATTCCATACCACGTTTGTGGCATTCGCGTACGGCAAAAGCAAGTGGGTCGTATCCCGGATCGCCATCCACTTTTCCGGTCAGAATAGAGTTATAAGGCTCGATGGAAGAGTGGTAAAGTACATCTCCTCGTGTGCGTGTCTGGAAGAGAATGGTGTTGAAATTGGCAGCTTTCAGTTTATCGAGTATATCAGTCAGTTCTTCTTGCTGGCGTCGGATAGCAGTAGGGGTGGTTGCTTTGGTGCGTGGCCAGTCCAGTCCATATACAGCCGTCACCCAGGCTGCACGAACTTCATATTTGGGCTGTGCCTTTGCAGGGGCAAGCAATAACAGAAAGAGTAAAATAGAGAGATAACAGCGCATTGCAGTTTGAATATTGTTATAAATGGCAGCAAAGTTAGCAAAAGCGTCGGTATTCTTGTACGTTTCGTGGGATTATGTTACATTTGCCACAGTTAAACGAATAACACGCCATGATTACATTTACACTGTGCTTATTGGCACTTATTATCGGGTACTTCACTTATGGACGCTTTATGGAACGCGTTTTCGGACCCGATGACCGGAAAACTCCCGCTCTAACCAAAGCAGATGGAGTGGATTATATTCCACTACCCACCTGGAAGATTTTTATGATTCAGTTTCTCAATATCGCCGGGTTAGGGCCCATCTTCGGTGCGATAATGGGAGCAAAGTTTGGTATTTCTTCTTATTTATGGATTGTGTTCGGTAGTATTTTTGCCGGTGCTGTACATGACTATTTTGCCGGAATGCTTTCGTTAAGGAATGGGGGAGAGAGTCTGCCCGAAATCGTTGGCCGTTACCTGGGATTGACGACAAAACAGGTGATGCGTGGTTTTACCGTAATTCTGATGATTTTGGTAGGTTCTGTGTTTGTCGCTGGTCCTGCCGGATTACTTGCCAAACTTACGCCGGAATCACTGGACGCTACTTTCTGGATTATAGTGGTTTTTGCTTACTATATCCTTGCTACCCTGTTGCCGGTCGATAAGATTATTGGCAAGATCTATCCTATCTTTGCTGTTGCACTGCTGTTTATGGCAGTAGGTATTGTGGTGATGCTTTATGTACATCATCCTGCTTTGCCGGAATTGTGGGATGGATTGCAGAATACCAATCCCGATGCTGCCGTACTACCGATCTTTCCTATCATGTTTGTCAGTATTGCTTGCGGGGCTATATCTGGTTTTCATGCTACGCAAAGCCCTTTGATGGCACGTTGTATGACTTCCGAACGTCATGGTCGCCCTGTCTTTTACGGTGCTATGATTACTGAAGGTATTGTGGCTTTGATTTGGGCGGCAGCTGCTACTTACTTTTTCCACGAAAACGGAATGGAAGAGAACAATGCTTCGGTGATTGTAGATTCAATAACGAAAGGCTGGTTAGGTGTTGTGGGTGGTGTACTGGCTATTTTGGGTGTGATTGCTGCACCTATAACTTCGGGGGATACTGCTTTCCGTTCAGCTCGCCTTATCGTAGCTGATTTTCTGGGAATGGAACAAAAAAGTATGAGCCGTCGTTTATACATCTGCATTCCAATGTTTGTGGTGGCTATCGGGCTGTTGCTTTACAGCCTGCGTGATGCGGACGGTTTCAATATGATATGGCGGTATTTTGCTTGGGCCAATCAGACGCTTGCCGTGTTTACCCTGTGGACTATTACGGTCTATCTGGTTCGTTCGAAGAAGCCGTACTGGATAACACTGATACCTGCTTTGTTTATGACAGCCGTTTGTTCTACTTATATCTGTATCGCTCCGGAAGGACTTGCGTTTGCGCATCCGCTATCCTACAGTATTGGGGGAGTATGCACATTAGTGGCTACCATCTGGTTTTTTGTATGGAAAAGGCGTTCGGCTCAAAAAGATTGAATGATTAATTTAGACCTAATGAAGAAAATAAAGAAATCAACCGGGGTTACTCTTGCCCTGCTTATTTATGTTTCTGTGACGGCTGCCTATTTGTTGCCGCGCAATACGGAAGTAAGCGATACAGAGAAGTATGTTACTCTTGCCGTTTCATATGTCATCGTCTTTGCCCTCTGGCTGGTGTTGAGAAAAAAAGAGAAGATGCAGCAACGGCGCCGTGAAGAAGAACATTATAATAACTTAAAGAAATGAATGTATGAAGAAACTTGCATTGGTTATTTGCCTGTTGGTAGCCTCATTAGGTGCTCGGGCGCAGTTTGAACAAGGAAAGTGGATTATTAACCCGTCACTGACCGGATTAAATTTCTCATATAGTAACAGTGAGAAGGCACAGTTTGGTATTGGTGCCAAAGCCGGTACTTTCCTTGCAGAAGGTATTGCTTTAATGGTAGAAGCCAGTGCCGATTGGAGTAAACCGATAGATGTTTATACGATAGGAACAGGTGGTCGTTTTTACTTTAATAAAACAGGTGTTTATTTAGGAGCAGGTATTGATCTGAATCGTTATCGTATGAAAGGCGGGCATAGCGGGACGGAATGGGGACTGGGAATTGAAGCAGGATATGCATACTTCCTTTCAAAAACAGTAACCATTGAACCGGCTGTATACTACAAATGGCGCTTTAATGACAGCGATTTATCCAAGTTCGGTATTAAGATAGGTTTCGGATTCTACTTCTGAGTAAATGGAGAAGGGATATAAAAAGGCAACTAACTCGTAATGAATTAGCTGCCTTATTTGTTTTATTTTCAGAATGTCTCTGTCTTATTTTTTTATCTGATTTGTTTCCATAATAATTATGATTTCTATTCATTAGCACTCTAAATAGTGCAATTTTTATTCTGTTTTGCACTGTAGATAGTGCAAATTTAACTTCGTTTATTTATTAACCATCACCTCATAATTATTATCAATGAACTTCATTAACAACTTTTTCAGATCTTGGAGATAGTTGTCAATCTCAGCTTCTGATTTCAGTGGTTGGGTCGTTTGAATATTCAGTTTTACATTTCTTGTCTGTTTCACCGAGGACCTTTCCTATCCCATTGTTTTCTATCGCCCCGTTTCAATCCTTTGAGAAGATAGTTTTATTACTATGAGAAAAGTGTTTCATCCTATTGAGAGTCTTTTCTCAACAAGATGAAACACTTGCATCATATAGGTTGAAACAGTTGTTTTATACAGGTTGAGAAAGTTTTCTCAATGTATTGAAACGCTCTGAAACTCTTGTTCCCAATTGGTATGAGTCTTACTATGTTCGTCTACCACTCATAGCGTTCCAGGTATTCATCATATACGGGTTCATCTTCTATTCCCCTTTTACGGAATAATTGCCGGATGTATTTCTGTTCGGAAGGACTTATGAGGCGTTCTTTTCTCAGGAAGCGGTAATAAGAGTTTCGTTCGAAGTATTCGAGCATCTGCTGCTTGATGACGATTGCGTCACTATAAGGAATGCTATCCAGTAGGTGTGTAATACCTGATGTATACTGCATGAGTTTGTCTGCTTTGAAAAACTTACAATTGTCTTTACCTGCCGAAGTGGCATATACTGGATTTACAATGCTAATAATATTGCATTCTGTAGATAGGTGAAGCGCCACTTGGTAGCGTAGGCACTCTACGGCGTGCGGACATTGTTGGTTGAGGCAATGGACGAAGTCATAGGGTACGGCACTGTGATCGAAGTTCTCTTTCATCTCTGTTTTCGGTTCGTGAATTTATAGTTTTATTTTTCTTACAAAGAAAGATAAAAACACAGAAATAGACGAATAAAAATGGAAGAATAAAACTGTTGGATTTTAATATTAGGTAGTTGATAGAATATTGGGAAAGGCAATGGCGCGAAATATTTATAAAAGCATTCTTTGATATATTGGGAATTAAAAGAAATAAAGTATATTTGCAAGTAATCAATAGATGAGGACGTTATGAGACGAGCAGAAGTTATTGAACAAATAAAAGATATTATTCGACGTGTTGCACCTACTGCAAAAACCATATTGTACGGTTCGCAAGCAAGAAATGAAGCACGTGTTGACAGCGACATCGACCTGCTCATACTGCTCGACGGTGAAAAAATGACGTTGGAAGAGGAAGAAGCAATCACATTGCCCCTCTACGAACTTGAGCTGAAGACTGGAGTTTCTATCAGTCCGATAGTTATGCTGAAGAAACTTTGGGAGAACCGCCCGTTTAAAACTCCCTTTTATATTAATGTTACTAATGAAGGAATTGTATTATGAAAGATATTTTAGATGAAGAAAGTCGGAAGGCATTGATTAATTACAGGATACAGCGTGCTTATGAGACAATGAAAGAAGCCAAACTCATGATTCGGGAGACATTTTACAATGCTGCCGTAAATCGAATGTTTTTAAAAGGAATACATGTCGTATTATCAATGAAGAAATGGAGGATTAATGTAAATGAGGGTGTCCGCAAAGGGTACCCTCATTTGTATATAATAGTAAACTTCTTACCGGTTCTTATTTATTTTTTTGCAAATAACTTTCCCAATAAATAAAATACTTCTGTTACGCTCTTTTTTCCACCCGGTACAGGGGTATGCAGTGCGTTTGTCCCTTCTCCATTCTCTTTAAGCAAGCTTTGCTTGTAAAAACTCTCCCGTATAGCTTGTTTTGCAGGCTGCTACCTCTTCCGGTGTTCCTGTAGCTACGATATATCCACCTTTATCCCCGCCTTCCGGTCCGAGATCTATTATGTGGTCGGCACATTTTATCATATCCATATTATGCTCAATAATGATAATTGTATGTCCACGGCGGATCAGTGCATCGAATGCTTCCAGTAATTTTCGGATATCGTGGAAGTGTAAACCTGTGGTAGGTTCATCAAAGATGAAGAGCGTCGGGTCAGCTTTCTCCTGGCTCAGGTAGTATGCCAGTTTCACACGCTGGTTTTCACCCCCCGACAGGGTAGAGGAGGACTGTCCTAATTTGATATATCCCAAACCTACATCCTGTAGTGGCATTAGTTTTTTCACTATCTTCTTTTGTCCATGCTCAGTGAAGAATTCTACAGCCTGATTTACGGTCATCTCCAGTACATCATATATATTTTTATCATGGAACTTTACTTCCAGTGTATCTGCTTTGAAGCGTTTTCCATGACAAGATTCACATTCCAGTACAAGGTCTGCCATGAACTGCATCTCTACTGTGATTGTTCCGTCCCCTTTACACTCTTCGCAACGCCCGCCTTCACTATTGAAACTAAAGAATCCGGCGGTATATCCCATTTGTCTTGCTAATGGTTGCTCTGCCCACAGTTTACGGATTTCGTCGTATGCCTTAATGTACGTAACCGGATTGGAACGGGAAGATTTACCAATCGGGTTTTGGTCAACGAATTCGATATTACGTAAGTTCTGGATATCTCCTCCGATAGAAACGAATTCTCCCGGACGATCACTACACTCATCCAGTTCACGTTTCAGTGCCCGGTAAAATATGTCACGTACCAGTGTACTCTTTCCCGAACCGGAAACTCCGGTCACTACTGTCATTACATTTAATGGGAAACGTACATCCACCCCTTTCAGGTTGTTCTCACGTGCTCCTTTTATTTCTATATAGTTGTTCCACGGACGTCGGTGTGCGGGTACAGGTATTTCTTCTTCTCCCAACAAGTAGCGTACCGTGTGGCTGTTACTTCCTTTTTTCAAGTCTTTCATATCACCTTCATAGACAACTTCTCCTCCCAGACGTCCGGCATTCGGACCGATGTCTATGATGTAATCGGCAGCACGGATGATTTCTTCGTCATGCTCCACTACTATGACTGTATTACCCAATGCCTGCAATTCGCGCAGGACTCGGATCAAACGATCTGTATCGCGACTGTGCAAACCTATACTTGGCTCGTCGAGAATATAAAGGCTGCCTACCAGACTACTTCCCAGAGAAGTTGCCAGATTGATACGTTGACTCTCACCACCCGAAAGCGAGTTGCTTAACCGGTTTAGGGTCAGGTATCCTAACCCCACATCAATAAGGAAGCGGATACGGCTATTGATTTCCAACAGGATACGGCGGGCTACTTCTGTGTCATGTTTATCCAGTTGCAGTGTATCAAAAAACTGTTGTAATTCTGTGATAGGGAGATCAACCAGTTCTGATATGCTGCGTCCTGCTAACCGCACATATCCCGCTTCCGGTTTCAATCGTGTACCGTGGCAGGTAGGGCAAAGCGTCTTTCCTCTATAGCGTGCCAGCATTACACGGTATTGTATCTTGTATTGATTTTCTTCAAGCATTCTGAAAAATGCATTGATGCCTTCAAAATACTTTGTACCTTCCCATAGCATGCGGCGTTGTTCGTCCGTCAATTCAAAATAAGGAGTAAATATAGGTAATCCGGCTTTCTCTGCACCACGTATTACCATGTCTTTCCATTCACCCATTTTCTCACCTCGCCAGCATACTACTGCTCCGTCGTAAACCGAGAGTGAACGATTGGGCACTACCAGATGTTCGTCAATTCCAATCACTTTACCGAATCCTTCGCACACAGGGCAGGCTCCAATTGGAGAGTTGAATGAAAACATCTGGTCGTTCGGTTCTTCAAATGTGATACCGTCAGCTTCGAACTTAGTGCTGAATGTATGTAGCTTCGTTGTTCCATCCGGCAGATAAAAGCGAAGCATACACATACCGTCTCCTTCGTACATTGCTGTTTCTGCTGAGTCTGTCAAACGGCTGATGGCATCTTTGGTACTTGCTGCAGACATGCGGTCTACCAGTAGATATACAGTGTCATTTTGGGCTGGTTTATATTCGTCAATACGTACCATTTCTCCGTTTACCTCAATACGATTGAAGCCCTGTTTGAGGTCTATCTCCAGCTGTTGTTCTATTGTTCGGCCTTCGCGCAGAAGTATTTGCGTGAGAACAGTATAACGTGTACCTTCCGGATAAGAAAGCATGCAATTCACGATATCTTCCGGCGAGTGCTTTTTTACTTCCTGACCACTTATCGGACTGTATGTTCGTCCTACACGCGCATACAACAGACGCAGGTATTCATAAATTTCGGTAGAAGTTCCTACGGTAGAACGGGGGTTACGGCTGTTTACTTTTTGTTCGATAGCAATCGCAGGGGGGATACCTTTGATGAAGTCGCATTCCGGTTTACTCATTCGGCCCAGAAACTGGCGGGCATAGCTACTCAGGCTTTCAACATAACGCCTTTGCCCTTCGGCATAGAGTGTGTCAAAAGCGAGTGATGATTTACCCGAACCTGATAATCCGGTTATAACGACAAGTTTGTTGCGGGGGATGTTTACATCAATATTCTTTAGGTTGTTAACCCTGGCTCCTTTGATTGATATATAGTTATTTTCTGACATATTAATGGTCCTTTCTATAGATGGCTGGCAAAGTTAATGATTTTATCGTCAGGACGTAGCAGGAGCCTGCTTGTTCAACTGGTTAAGATATGTTATATTTTGAAACATATTATAACACGCTGTTAATTAAAGTCGTAATTTAGTTACGATTTATTGAATCTTGATAATATAAGGAGTTAACGCATGAAAGGCATCCGGATTATTTCTTGTTTAGTTATTCTTCTTTTGCTATGCAGTCTCCCGTTACGGAGTACAAACAAAACAAAGAATTTGCAGATTTTGGCCGATAGTGCCCGGCAGATGATTGCTAAAGAGGGTTTTCTGGTACTTAATGACAGGTGTATGAAATTGGCACGTGAACTGGATGATAGTACTCAGATAGAGAATGCCTATGGTGACTTGTTTGACCATTATTATCAGTTGGGAGAAGTTGATAGTCTGAAAGTTGTGGGATATGAACTAATGAACTGGCATGCCGGACGCAACAAGAATAATGCCCGTTATCAGATATGGCGTCAGTATATTCAGCGATTGACAGAGAGTGGCAGGCAGGAAGAGGCTATTGCCGAAACTGAATTGTTGAATAAAGATGCAGAGAAAAAACGCAGTCGTTATGGACAGGCCTCTAGTGAAATGTGTATTGGTTATAATCACAGGATATTTAGTAATAACATGAAACTCTGTATTGAATATTATAACAATGCTCTTAAAATATTCGAAGATGCCAAGTATTATGAAGACGCTTATGTGGTCTGTCTGAATATAATGCAAACTTACCTTTCCCGGCAGGAATACTCCAATGTTCTTCAATACTTTGATCGTATCGAAAAGCTGGCGGCTGAGATGAAAGCTGCCGGACAGAAACTGCGCGAATCATTATATATGCGTTTCTTACAGTTTCGGGTGATTGCCACTCTTGCCGAGAAGGGAACGGGGGCAGCTGCGAAGTATATTCGTGAGGCTGACAGTCTTTATTTGAAACATCCGGATAGTATGGCTAAAGATGCCTGGTTTGGATATAAGATTATGTGTAGCCGTACGGCTAATAATATAAATCAGGTACTGACTTATCTGGACTCTCTGGAGGATTATCACAAGTCTATTGGTGCTTGTTATCCTTCTAATTTATTTTATAAGGCGCAATGCCTGGAGAATGTGGGGCGTTTTAAAGAGGCTTGTAAGGTATATGCTTCTTACTCTCAAGTTAATGATTCTGTACGTTCGGCGGAGTTGGACGATAAACTGAGTAAATATACAATTCAGTTTGATGTGGATAAGTTGAAGATGGAAAAGCTTGAATTGAGTGCTGAGGTTAGTAAGAACAGGCTTATTGCAGTACTTACGGGAGGATGTTGTATTCTCGTTCTGTTACTTATCCTTACTTATTATTATGTTCGTACGTTGGCTATGAACAAGAAACTCGATGCAGCCAATAAAGCTGTAATTAAGGCAAGCCGTATAAAGAGCTCTTTTATTCAGCACATCACTCATGAAATTCGTACTCCATTGAACTCTATTGTTGGTTTCTCTTCTTTGATTGCTGCCGGAGGGATCAGTGAAGAAGAAGAGAAGGAATATGCCGAACAAATAGAAATGAGTAACACTTATCTGCTTGATTTGGTGAGCAATGTGATCGATATCGCTGATATGGACTCTCAAACAGATTATGGATGTGGATACCTGCTGTAAGGAGTGTATTTCCGAAGTACTTCCTTCTTTGAGAAAAGGGGTTGAGTTACAGTATGAACCCTTGTCTGTACCTGTGACCATGCGGGCTGTTTATCCTTGGGTAAAGCGTGTACTCCTTGCTCTTCTAAGCAATGCGGCCAAGTTTACTGAATCCGGAGTGATTCGTCTTCGGTATGATGAAGATAAACAGAGACGAATGGTGCGTTTTGTTGTGGAGGACTCCGGACCGGGTATTGATGTGGAATATAAAAACTCTATTTTTAAACGTTTTGTCAAGATTGATACTTTCTCTCCGGGCACAGGTCTGGGACTTGCTGTTGCGCGGCAGATAATGGATATTGTAGATGGGCAGATCTTCCTGGATACTACCTATACGGATGGGGCACGTTTTGTTGTGGAATGGCCGGTCGGATAGTTGTAGATAATGCAGATTGTATTATCTTTGCTCGAAAAGCGAAGATAAGCTGCACCTTGGCATAAAAAAATGAACGAGTTCCTTTTATTCTGCTCTTGGTTTGCATTATCTTTGCGCCCTATATAATAGATTGAGAATAAACATATGAATCTGAGAACCTTTACTATTTTGTTTGTCCTTCTCTTGTCTTTGGGAGTAGGAGCACAGCCCCCGGGTACTGCTTATCCGAAACGTGAATTTCGTGCTGCATGGATACAAACCGTTAATGGGCAATTCAAGGGTATGCCTGCCGAAAAGCTGAAACAAACGCTTATAGAGCAGTTGAACTCTTTGCAGAAAGCTGGTATTAATGCTATAATCTTTCAGGTGCGTCCTGAGGCAGATGCATTGTATGCTTCACAACTGGAACCCTGGAGCCGTTTTTTGACGGGGGTGCAGGGACAAGCTCCCTCTCCTTATTGGGATCCTATGCAATTTATGATTGATGAATGTCATAAACGAGGTATGGAGTTTCATGCCTGGATTAATCCGTACCGTACAAAAACAAATCTGAATAGTGATCTGGCTACTAATCATGTGTACAATATTCATCCGGAATGGTTTGTTACTTATGGAAACCAATTATACTTCGATCCTGCCTTGCCTGAAAGCCGTAAGCATATCTGCATGGTTATTACCGATATTGTATCCCGTTACGACGTAGATGCCATTCATATGGATGATTATTTCTATCCCTATCCTATTGCGGGGAAAGATTTTCCTGATGATGCCAGTTTTGCCCGTTATGGTGGCGGATTTACTAATAAAGCCGACTGGCGTCGTAGTAATGTCAATGTTCTGATAAAAAAGATTCATGAAACTATTCGGGAGCTAAAACCATGGGTGAAGTTTGGTATCAGTCCTTTTGGTATTTACCGGAATGAAAAGACTGATCCGTTGGGTAGTAAGACAAATGGTCTGCAGAATTATGATGATTTGTATGCTGATGTTCTTCTTTGGGCGCGTCAGGGTTGGATAGATTACAATATTCCACAAATATATTGGGAGATCGGACATCCGCGTGCCGATTATGAAACATTGGTGAAGTGGTGGGCTAAGAATACGGAAAATCGCCCGTTATTTATTGGTCAGTCTGTGATGAATACAGTTCAGCATGCCGATCCGAATAATCCTTCTGTCAATCAGCTTCCCCGCAAGATGGCTTTACAGCGTGCTTATCAAACAATTGGTGGAAGTTGTCAATGGCCTGCCAGTGCTGTGGTGGAGAATGCGGGTAAGTATCGGGATGCATTAGTACAAGAATATCATAAATATCCGGCTCTGGTTCCTGTTTTTGACTTTATGGATAATGAAGCGCCTGGTAAAGTTCGTAAAGTGAAGAAAGTATGGACGGCCGATGGCTATATGCTCTTTTGGACGGCTCCTAAAGCTAAAGATGAGATGGATAAAGCTGTGCAATATGTGGTTTATCGTTTTGATAATAAGGAAAAGGTGAACATTGATGACCCTTCACACATCGTAGCTATTACCCGCAATAACTTTTATAAATTGCCCTATGAGAATGGGAAAACCAAATATCGTTATGTTGTGACGGCTCTTGACCGTTTGCATAATGAATCCAAATCGGTAGATAAGAAAGTTAAACTATAAGAATTGACAGTGGACAATTGACAGTGGACTGCGTATCACGCTGCATAGTAACTGTCAATTGTCAATTGTCCACTGTCAATTCAATAAAGTATCAACCCTGCTATTCCGCAAGCTATAATCATTAATATGGGGTTCGCCTTATATTTTTTTGTCCCTATAAAAGCTGCCAGAAAGATAATAACACTGATTACAAATGTATAAGTGTCTTTTGTGGGTGATCCGAAGTTTTCCGTATTCATCAGTACGAGTGCTGCTGATGCCAGTAATCCTACTACGGCTGGGCGTAGTCCACTGAATACCGACTCAACAGCAGGATGTTTCTGATACTTTAGAAAGAATTTACTGATGGTCAGCATTAAAATGAATGAAGGCAACACTACTGCAAAAGTTGCTATAACCGATCCCCATATACTTCCTGTTGAAGTGAATCCTACATAGGTTGCTGCATTGATTCCGATAGGCCCCGGAGTCATTTGGCTGATAGCCACAATGTCGGTAAACTCTTGTGAACTAACCCAATTGTAACGGGTAACTACTTCTCCTTGTATCATGGATAGCATTGCATATCCACCTCCAAAGCCAAAAAGCCCAATTTTAAAGAAAGTATAGAAAAGTTGTAAGTAAATCATGAAATGAGTGATAAACGATTAGTGATAAGTGATTAGTAATTAGTGATAAGCGATTAGTAATTAGTGATAAGTGGGCTGCGCTGTAATGCCGCACGGCACTAATCACTAATCCGCTAATCACTCTTTTTAAGCTTCCCCCACAAGAATCCGCCTACTCCTGCTATGATGATAATCCAGATAGGAGAGAAGCCCAGTAGCCAGATCAGTAATGCGGAGACCACAGGAATCCAGATGTTGTAGCGGCTGATATGTGCTGACTTTGCCATGCTGAATGTAGGCGCAGCAATCAGAGCAACTACTGCGGGGCGGATTCCTTTGAAGATCCGTTCTACGATCACATTGTCCTGAAAGTTGTGGAAAAACAGGGCAATAGCCAGAATGATGATAAACGAGGGTAGAATAGTACCCAGTGCAGTGATGATACTTCCCGGAATTCCTTTTAGTTTGTAACCTATAAATATAGAAATATTCACAGCCAGGATACCGGGTGCTGATTGAGAGATAGCCAACAGATTAATAAAATCATCCTGGGTGATCCATTTTCGTTTAGTTACGATTTCATTTTCTATAAGCGGAACCATTGCGTAACCGCCACCAATAGTAAAAGCACCTATTTTGAAAAAGATGCCGAATGTTTCAAAATAAATATTCATTTTATTTAAGTATAATATTGCGGGCAGAATGTTTATACTTTTCCATTCTGTTGCATTAATATTCTTCCTCTTCTTCTTTGGTATTTTTATTATCTTCTCCCTTCATATATCTGCTGGGACTTACTTTGAAGTGCCTTTTGAACACTTCTCGGAAGTATTTAGCATCATTAAAACCAGTCATTTCAGCTACCTCAGTAATTGTATATTTCTCTGTCTTTAATAGGTGGGCAGCTCGTTTCAATCGAATCAGGCGGATATAATCTGCCGGAGCCTGATCTGTTAGTGCTTTAATTTTATTGTAAAGGCTTGTACGGCTCATGTTCAATAATGTGCAAAGCACATCCACGTTGAAGGCTTGGTTATCCATGTTGTCTTCCACGCTTTTCTTCACGGTAGCAATGAATTTCCAGTCTATATCTTTTGAGCAATTGATGCATTCTTCCTCTTCCTCATTGTCACTCAGTTCGAGGTTGGCATATTTATTACGCAACAAAGCACGGTTAGTCAGTAAGTTTGTGATTGTTGCTTTTAGTATACCTATATTGAAGGGTTTCACAACATACTCATCAGCACCGATCTTTAATCCCTCAAGGATGTTCTTTTCATCGTTCAGTGCAGTAAGTAGAATGATAGGAATATGTGAAGTCTCGATATCATTTTTAATTGCTGCGCACAATTCGTCTCCACGCATCTCAGGCATCATAATGTCTGAGATGATTAATTCCGGTTTATACTCTTTTACAATGGTAAGAGCTTCTTTACCATTGCTGCACATCTGTATGGTGTATGTTTCTGAGAGAGTATGTCCCAGGTAATTACGTAACTCATCATTATCCTCAACAATCAGTAAACGCTGACGATTTTCATTATACACGCTTTGGGCATTTTCATAGATTTCCGGCGAACTATTACTATAGATACCCTGTTCATCTTCTTTCTTCTCCCGGCTTTTAACCGTCAGATGTGCTTTCTTGAATTGCTTATTATCTTTAGGGAATGATACTTTAATTATCGAACCCTGGTGCTCGATGCTATTCAGATGTATTTTCCCTTTGTGCAGGTGTACGAGCTTCCACACGAGCATTAGTCCAATGCCACTACCTGTCACTTTAGAATTGATGGCATTACTTCCCCGGAAATGAATTTTAAATAGTTTCTTCTGTTCATTGGCAGGGATACCTATACCTGTATCTTTTACTTCCACACTCCATGTATCCTCGTTTTCACTGACAAATACATGTACACTGCCACTCTCGGGTGTGTATTTTAAGGCATTGGATATGATGTTTTTCAGTATTGAATCCATCTTTTCCTTATCAAACCATACATTCAGATAGCGGAAATTACTTTCATACGTGAAGTTGATATGCTTCACTGTGGCGTATGGACGGAATGCATTGAATGTTTCCTCCATATATGTGTTAAGCTCGTATTCTGAGATATATAGTTCTGAAGAATAGACGTCAGCCCGTTCAAAGTTAATCAGATTGGTAGTCAGTCGTAACAAAGCATTAACGTTGCGTAATGCCGTATTTGTATTTGCTATACCATCTTTGCTGAGTTGTTCTTTCTCACGCAGCTCCTCCAAAGGTGCTTTGATCAGAGTGAGTGGGGTACGAATGTCGTGTGCTGTATTGATAAAGAAGTGAATCTTTTCGTCTGACACTTTTCTTTGTTTTCTAAGAATGATGACGCGAATTACAATAGCGCTGATAAGTCCTATGAGAATTGTATAAAATAATAGTGCCCATAATGAAAGCCAGATAGGTTGTGCTATGATGACTTTCATTTCACGTTCTTCCAATACAATCCGTTTATCTTCATTGGAAACAGCTCGTACGCGCAACATATACTCTCCCGGGCTAAGGTTAGTAAAACGAATGATGTTTTCATTTCCGGGGCGGCTCCATTCGTCATAAAATCCTTCCATTTTGTAAGAATAGAGAATATTGGACGGGTAGTCATAATTGATAGACGATACCTTGATAGAAAATATATTCTGATCATACTCTAATTTTAGTGTATGAGTTTCGTCTATATCTTCTTTCAATGGTGAATTTTTATCCCCTGGGTATAGGGTCTGATAAAAGAGACTGAAATCGCTGAAAACCATCTTTGATGAATACGTTCTTGGTATTTTCATATCCTTATGAAATTCTACAGCTCCGTCCGAACTTCCGAAAATGAAGTTGTTATTACTACGTAATATACCTGATTCTGCATTGAAATGAATGGTCATCAACCCTTGTTCTTTAGTCCAGTTATGGAATGTTTTCACTTGCGGATTGAAACTGACCAACCCGTTTTCTGTACTGATAAATATGGTTTGTTCTTGATCAGAAAGTATGGTATATATATTATTTGATATGAGTGCACAGTTGTCCGTATAATAATGGGTGAATAGCTTGGTATTAGGATCGTATATCAGCAATCCCGAACCGCTCGTTCCGATGTATAAACTCCCATTATGCGCCTGGAATAATGAATAAATATAAGTTGATTCAACAGGTAGTTTGATACGTTCAAAACTTCCTGACTTCTTGTCCAGAAGGAATAGTCCTGTGGCTGTTCCTATCCATATTTGTGTACTGTCTTTTTCTACAATAGCTGTAATGGAGTTCAAGCCGTGATAAGGTTGTATCGATTTTGTTTTTAAATCAATCTTTTTAAGATTATAGTATCCTCCCGACCATATACTTCCCTGTGAGTCTTTTATTATAGTACGTATATACTTGTCCGAACGTATGTTCAGATTGGCAAATGAGGAGGGGGCAAAGTATTCCACAGATAAATCTCCTTTGTTTATCTGGTGGATTCCCGAACTATATCCTCCTGCCCAGATTATCCCGGGAGTCACTTCACACAGGGTGATAAATATATGGTTCTTGTTTTGGGGATCTGGATCAAAAGAACTCAGAAAAGAATGCCATTGCCCGGTTTTAGAATAATAAAGACTGATACCGTTATTAGTAGCAAACCACAGGTCACCGTCAGAATCTTCAATGATACTATTCACTTGGTCGTTGACCAGCGACTGCTTGTTTCCGATAGAATGTTTTATCCAGTTATAGCTTGAGTAGCGATTGTTGCGCACAGTTACACCTATGGGATAATTTGCCAGCCAGATACGGTCTTCATCATCCACATAGATATCATTAATGCTATTACCGTTCATAGCATTATTTTTATTGTAGTCAGCAACGACGTATGGAGTGGTGTGATATGAATCCATGTTCATTTTGAATACTCCTGCACCGTCTGTGGCAATGAGAAGTTCTTTGTCATTCAGCGGTTTAATGGTATTGATGCTGATATCTCTGAGACTTTCTTTGGGCTGACTGATTTGTTTGGTATTCATGTCATATACGAAAATACCACGTTGGAAGGTTCCTATGTATAGTTTTCGTACTTTAGGGTTAAAGTACAGCTTGTTCATTTGGATAGCGATGTTGTCGAGTTTATCACAATGCACATGAGTAAGTGTTTCACCTTTTAATTCGGCATAGTGTATTCCTTCTTCAGTAGCGATAAAAAAGCGCGTTTTGTCTATCTGAGCGATATCTGTGATGGTCTCTTCTATTGTGTTTTTCAGCTGGGATACTTCTTGTGACTTTGTATTATACAAAAAGATTGTTTCGTCACAACATAACCATATATTGTGATTGTCATCAATGAAACTATGACTGACCGGTGCAGGTAGATCTTTATTCTCTACAACGGGAAGTTTATATTCCAGTATGAAAGTATCGTGCATTGTGTCGTAACGAAAGATACGTCCTTTTTTACCTATCTCCCAAAGAGTTCCTTCCGTATCAATATACAGCCAGTTCAAATTAAGTAAAGAACCGCTTTCTTCTTTTCCGTCCTGTAATTTGTAATGTTTAAATTCTTTACCATTATAACGGTCTATTCCATCGTGTGTGAGAAACCATATATAGCCTTTCCGGTCTTTTTGGATAGCGTACACCCGTCTGTTACTCAGACCATCTTCTACTCCGATGTATTTATAGGTCTGTGCTATACAAGTAAGCGGAAACAATAATAAGAGAAAAAGCCATTTTTTCATGTTAGTAAGACATTTAGAGTTACAGAACTTAGCTTTCTAGAGGGGGATTCAGACACAAAATTAAGAAGTATTTTTGATATAACAAAATATTTCCATAAGATAGCGATTCGCTTTGCGTTGTCTGCTTGTCTAATGTATTCAAACGTTGCATAATGTGAATATGCCGATGTTTCTGTTCTGATATTAGAAAAAAATGAGGTTGTTTTTCTCGTTATTACGAAAACAAAAAGGCTATCACTTTTGTGTGGTGACAGCCTCTGACATATAAATGTAATATAAAAGTTTATTTCATGTTCTTTTCCACCCACTTGCGTGCGTTGACAAATGCTTCGATCCATGGTGTTACCTGATCGCTGTTTACGCGGTCTGCCGGGTAATATGCGTTTTGCCAAGGAAAAACAGCACGTTCCAGGTGAGGCATCATTGCCAGATGGCGTCCGTCTTCGCTTGCCAATCCGGCTATTGAATAATCTGAACCATTCGGGTTACCCGGATATTCATCATAAGAATATTTGGCAACTACGTTGTATTTATCCTCTTCGTAAGGAAGTGAGAATTTTCCTTCTCCGTGGGCTACCCAGATACCCAGTTTGCTACCACTTAATGAGCCAAACATGACACTGCGATTAGTAGGGATGGTCAGCCCAATGAAAGTAGATTCAAACTTATGAGATTCGTTGTGAAGCATCTTACCTTGCTTTTTGTGCTCCGGATTGATAAGTCCCAACTCCATCATCAACTGACAACCGTTACAGATACCTAATGACAGGGTGTCTTTGCGAGCATAGAATTTATCGAGTGCCTCTTTGGCTTTCGGATTAAACAGGAAGCCTCCTGCCCAGCCTTTGGCAGAGCCCAATACATCCGAGTTCGAGAAGCCGCCACAGTAAACAATCATGTTTACATCTTCCAGTGTCTCGCGTCCGCTGATGAGGTCGGTCATTGTTACATCTTTCACGTCGAAGCCTGCCAGATAGAGTGAGTAAGCCATTTCACGCTCACCGTTTGTACCTTTCTCACGGATGATGGCAGCACGGATACCACTTGGTGTACGACGGTCCGGAGTGATACCGTATTGTGACAACTTTCCTTTAAATTCCGGCATGAATGCGAACTCCAGCGGTTGCATCTTGTAATTCTCAAAACGTTTCTTGGCGCAACCGTTCATAGATTGTTTGCGATCCAACAGATAAGAAGAAGCATACCATACGTCGCGCATATAGTCGATACCGAATTGGTAAGTGGCATCTCCTTTAGATACCAGGATATGACGTTCGTCAGTTGGTTTTCCTAATTTGATATAGCCTACACCTGCATCTTCGAGAATCTTTTTCACTTCATCCTTGTGCTTATCGGCAATTTGGATAACGATACCCGGATTTTCCGCAAAAAGAATTTTCACTATATCGGTCTCTTTTATTTTGTCGAGGTTAATTTCAAGACCACCTTCTACGTTGGCAAAACACATTTCAAGCAAAGTAGTGATCAGACCACCGGCAGAGATGTCGTGTCCGGCAAGGAGTAATCCTTTGTTTACAAGTTCCTGTACAGCCATAAATGCATCTCGGAAGTATTCGGCATCTTGTACACAAGGTACTTCGTCACCTACTTTGCCAAGCGACTGTGCAAAAGCCGATCCGCCCAGTTTCAGTGTATCAAAACTGAAGTCGATATGATAAAGTGTTGTTTTTTCATTGTTTACCAATACCGGAGAAACCACCTTCTTTATGTCAGACACTTCACCACCGGCAGAAACAATCACTGTTCCCGGAGAAATAACTTTCTCGCCATTGGGGTATTTTTGTGTCATAGATAGAGAGTCTTTTCCGGTAGGGACATTGATTTGCAGCGCACAGCAAAAATCACTCAATGCTTTTACGGCTGTATACAAACGGGCGTCTTCACCTTCCTGGGAACGACACGGCCACATCCAGTTGGCTGACAGAGAGATGCTGTCCATACCTTCTGCCATGGGTGCCCATACCAGATTGGTCAATGCTTCGCTGACGGATAGGATAGAACCGGCCGCAGGATCGGCAAGTGCAGCCTGAGGCGCATGTCCGATAGAGGTAGCGATACCTTTTTCGCCACGATAGTCTAGGGCTACGACACCACAGTCGCTCAATGGCAACTGAATTTCTCCCTGGCATTGCTGGCGGGCTACTTTGCCTGTTACAGAACGGTCTACCTTGTTCGTCAACCAGTCTTTACAGGCCACAGCTTCCAGTTGCAATACGTTTGTGAGGTATTCGTGTAGTTTAGGGAGTTCATATTGTGGCATTTCGTAGTGGCGTTCTACGGTCTTGTCTATCATGTATGTTTTGGGAGATGAACCGAACATCTGCTCTACAGCCAGATCGAACGGGCGTACACCGTCAGCCTGTTGGAAAGCAAAGCGATGGTCACCGGTTGTTTCACCTACCACATACATCGGAGCACGTTCACGTTCGGCAATCTTGCGCACATGTTCTATGGCTTCTTCTTTGATGAGAAGTCCCATACGCTCTTGTGACTCATTGGCTATGATTTCTTTGGCTGACAGGGTTTTGTCACCAATCGGTAATTTACTCATGTCTATCAGTCCGCCACATTCTTCAACAAGTTCCGAAAGGCAGTTGACATGACCGGCTGAACCGTGGTCATGGATAGAAACTACCGGATTTTCATCTTCTTCACAAAGGGCACGTACCACATTGTTGGCACGTTTCTGCATTTCAGCATTGGCACGTTGTACGGCATTCAGCTCAATACCGCTACTATAACGGCCTGTATCAACGGATGATACAGAACCGCCACCGAGTCCGATACGGTAATTGTCACCACCGATGACAACTACTTTGTTACCGGCTTCGGGCTTTCCTTTCAAGCAGTCGCGCTGTGTGCCATAACCTACACCACCGGCAAGCATGATAACCTTGTCGTAGCCATATACCTCGTTGTTCTCTTTATGTTCGAAAGTCAATACCGAACCGCAGATCAGTGGTTGACCGAACTTATTACCAAAGTCACTTGCACCATTAGAGGCTTTGATCAGAATCTGTTCCGGAGTCTGATACAACCATTGGCGTACAGGTAGGATATCTTCCCAACTGCGTTCTTCGTCTGTACGGGGATAAGAAGTCATGTAAACAGCTGTTCCGGCAATCGGCAATGAACCTTTACCGCCACCCATACGGTCGCGTATTTCACCACCCGTACCGGTGGATGCACCATTGAAAGGTTCTACGGTAGTAGGAAAATTGTGTGTTTCTGCTTTCAGTGAGATCACACTTTTAATATCTTTTATCTGGAAGAAGTCGGGTTGGGAATGGTCTGCCGGAGCAAACTGTTCTACTACCGGACCTTCTGCGAATGCTACGTTGTCTTTGTAAGCTGAAATAATCTTGTTGGGATTTTCCTGTGTAGTTTTCTTTATCATCTGGAAGAGCGATGATTCCTGCTCTACACCGTCGATGATGAATGTTCCGCCGAAGATTTTATGACGGCAATGTTCCGAGTTGATCTGTGCGAAACCAAAGACTTCTGAGTCGGTGAGTTTACGTCCCAGATCGTTTTCTACCTTTTTCAGGTAGTCCATTTCTTCTTTGGAAAGGGCAAGGCCTTCTTTTTCGTTGTATACTTCCAGGTCCTCAATGTGGATGATTGGTTCCGGCTGGCGGTTGGTAGTAAACACATCCTGATCCAATCCCTTGTACATGCGTTGTAACATAGGGTCACGATCCGCATTTTCATCTTTCACGGGGAAATACTCTTCGATGCGATTGATGCCTTCAATGCCCATGTTCTGGGTAATTTCTACAGCATTTGTACTCCAGGGAGTGATCATTTCGCGGCGTGGCCCAACGAAACAACCTTTCAGGTTTTCTTCACTTTCCGCTTTGGCTTCTCCAAATAGCCAGCAGAGTTTCTTACTATCGTCCGGGGTGAGCGGTTGGTTGCTCTCTACGGCAATCACACTCTTGGAAGGGGTTCTGAAAAAAAGAATCATGTTTTATATTTACGATTTAACGATTTACGATTTAACGATTGAAGCTTCTTCTGGATACGAAGATTAGTCTCGTTTTCTTTACGGTGCAAAGATAAACAAATTCATTGGTATCTTGAAGTTATGAGCTGTTTTTTCATACAACCGGTAATTGGATGGAGGGCAACCCGCATTTTTCTTTCTTCTTCTTTTTCCTTTTAGTACTAGCTTCTCCATTTATACTATATTATAGTAGTGTTTTTATATATTTACGGTGAAAAGTTTTGTTCATGGTTTTTTCACAGCGATGTTGTAAACGCTGTAAAAAGGTGTTTTCCGGTTCTGGTCGTTTTAGGGTAGAGCCGATCGATTCAAATGCGACTGTAGCGGGTTTTGTGTTATCGAATTATGTTCTCTACGGTTCGTGACATTTTTGCTTCTTTAGGTGGTTTGGCTGTAAATCTGTAGCCCGTAACAACTTTTCTCGCATAAACTCAATCGAAAAAACGTTAATAACCTATGTCCGTCTCATAAAAAAGTGCGATATTTGCGACATGAATCAGATAGAAACAATTCTCGATATACTGATAAAGGGCTTTGCTATCGGCGTTATTGTCTCTGCTCCGTTGGGGCCGGTTGGAGTCCTTTGTATTCAGCGCACTTTGAATAAAGGGCGTTGGTATGGATTTGTGACCGGATTGGGAGCCTCTTTGAGCGATATTGCTTATGCCTTGCTGACGGGGTACGGAATGAGTTTTATCTTCGACTATATTGATAAAAATATTTTCTATCTGCAATTATTGGGAAGCATTATGTTGCTTCTTTTTGGAATTTATACATTTCGTAGCAATCCGGTCAAATCCATTCGTCCGGCGTCTACCAACAAAGGTTCTTATTTTCATAATTTCGTCACGGCTTTTGCCGTCACTCTTTCCAATCCACTCATCATCTTCCTGTTTATTGGTCTTTTTGCCCGTTTTGCTTTTTTGCAGCCTGGGGTGTTGCTATTTGAGACAATTACCGGATATCTGGCTATAGCCGTAGGTGCATTGGCTTGGTGGTTCGGAATTACTTTTTTCGTCAATAAAGTGCGTAAAAAGTTCAATCTACGCGGTATCTGGATTCTGAACCGTATCATAGGCAGCATTGTTATGCTGGTATCCGTAGTGGGATTAATCTATACCCTGCTGGGAGAATCAATTTATTGAACTTAAGACAGAGATATTGAAGAGATGAAAATAGCACAGCAACTGAAAGAAAAGAATATTGCCGAATACCTTATATATATGTGGCAAGTAGAAGATCTGATTCGTGCCAATGGTTGTGACCTTGACCGGGTAGAACAAAACATTATTGCCCGTTATCCGGAAGAAGACCGTCCGGCATTGTGTGAATGGTATGGCAATCTCATCACTATGATGCGTGAGGAAAATGTCCTCGAGAAAGGCCATTTGCAAATTAATAAGAATATCATCATTAACCTGACAGATTTACATAACGCACTGCTTGCTTCCCCGAAATTTCCGTTTTATAATGCTGCTTACTTCAAAGCGCTACCTTTTATAGTAGAACTGCGCAGTAAAAGCGGTAAGAAGGAAGAGCCCGAACTGGAAACTTGTTTTGAAGCCTTGTATGGAGTCATGTTATTGCGTTTGCAAAAGAAAGAGCTGAGCGAAGGTACTACAAAGGCAATAGAGTCTATCAGTAGCTTTCTTTCGATGTTGGCAAACTACTATGATAAGGATAAAAAAGGAGAACTGGAATTAGAATAAAATAATGTGCCAATTAAATAATATGCCAATGTGTTAATTGGCTGTGCTGTAACGACGCGTCGTATGGTAATTGGTACATTGGCATATTAGCGCATTGAAAAATTATTGATTATGAATATATTGATAACCGGAGCCAACGGACAGTTAGGTAACGAAATGAAGGTACTTTCTGCGGAAAATACACAACACACTTATTTCTTTACGGATGTACAGGAACTCGATATCTGTAATGAAGAAGCGATTGAGGCTTTTGTTGCAGAGAATGAAATCGAATTGATTGTGAATTGTGCTGCTTATACTGCGGTGGACAATGCGGAAGACAATCGTGAGCTATGTGACAAATTGAACCATATTGCACCGGGATATCTTGCCCGTGCTGCCCAACGCCGGGGTGCGGCTATCATACAGGTGTCTACAGATTACGTTTTTGACGGAACGGCCCATATTCCTTATACAGAAGAAGAACCAACTTGTCCGGCCTCTGTATATGGCTCTACCAAACTGGCAGGTGAACAGGCGGTGATGGATGGTTGTGAAAAAGCTGTCATTATCCGTACGGCATGGCTCTACTCTATTTATGGCAATAACTTTGTGAAGACAATGATACGCTTGGGGCGTGAGCGCGAAGCATTGGGTGTGATTTTTGATCAGGTGGGAACACCTACCTATGCCAATGATCTGGCACGTGCCATCTATGCCGTTATTAATAAAGGTATAGTGCGTGGTGTTTATCACTTTAGTGACGAAGGAGTGTGCTCCTGGTATGATTTTACAAAAACAATTCATCGTCTGGCAGGTATCACTACTTGCAAGGTGCGTCCGTTGCATACGGCAGACTATCCCACGAAAGCGGCTCGCCCACACTATTCGGTGCTTGACAAAACGAAGATTAAAACCACTTTTGATATTGAAATTCCCCATTGGGAAGAGAGCCTTGCGCGTTGCATGGCACTATTGAATGATTAATTTATTGTATGGCAGATAATTCAGAAATACAGAGAAGGCGTACATTCGCCATTATTGCACATCCGGATGCCGGTAAGACCTCATTGACTGAAAAGTTGTTGCTTTTTGGTGGACAGATACAGGTGGCAGGTGCCGTAAAGAGTAATAAAATAAAGAAAACGGCTACATCGGACTGGATGGAGATTGAAAAACAGCGTGGTATTTCAGTAACTACCTCCGTGATGGAGTTCGATTACCGCGATTATAAAATTAACATTCTCGATACTCCGGGTCACCAGGATTTTGCCGAAGATACGTATCGTACGTTGACCGCTGTAGATAGCGTTATCATTGTAGTAGACGGTGCGAAAGGTGTGGAAACACAAACCCGCAAGCTGATGGAGGTGTGTCGTATGCGTAAGACACCTGTTATCATCTTCGTCAATAAGATGGACCGTGAGGGTAAGGATCCGTTTGACCTGCTGGACGAACTGGAAGAAGAACTAATGATTCAGGTTCGCCCGTTGTCATGGCCTATCGAACAGGGAGCCCGTTTTAAAGGTGTATATAATATATATGAGAATAAGTTAGATCTCTATCAGCCTTCCAAGCAGGTGGTGACAGAGAAGATTGCAGTAGATCTCAATAGTGAAGAACTGGACAACCAGATTGGTGCCACACTGGCAGACAAACTGCGTGGTGATCTGGAACTGATTGAAGGTGTTTATCCTGAATTTGATAATGAGACTTATCTGGCAGGAGATTGTGCACCTGTGTTCTTTGGTTCGGCATTGAATAACTTTGGTGTGCAGGAACTACTCAACTGCTTTGTAGAGATAGCTCCCAGTCCCCGTCCTGTACAGGCAGAAGAACGTGAGGTGGAACCGGATGAACCGAAGTTTACCGGATTTATCTTTAAGATTACCGCTAATATTGACCCGAACCATCGTTCGTGTATTGCTTTCTGTAAGATCTGTTCGGGTAAGTTTACCCGTAATGCTCCTTATCTGCATGTGCGTCATGGTAAAACGATGCGTTTTTCGTCGCCTACACAGTTTATGGCCCAGCGCAAGACTACAATTGATGAGGCGTATGCAGGGGACATTATTGGTTTGCCGGACAATGGTACTTTTAAAATTGGTGATACGCTGACAGAAGGTGAGCAATTGCACTTCCGTGGTTTGCCGAGTTTCTCGCCCGAAATGTTTAAGTATATTGAGAATGCCGATCCTATGAAGCAGAAACAACTGGCCAAGGGAGTTGATCAGTTGATGGACGAGGGTGTGGCACAGTTGTTCGTCAATCAGTTTAATGGACGGAAGATTATTGGTACGGTTGGTCAACTTCAGTTTGAGGTGATCCAGTATCGTTTGTTGAATGAATATAATGCGTCTTGTCGTTGGGAACCGATAAGCCTATACAAAGCTTGTTGGATTGAAAGTGAAGATGCCGAAGAGCTGGAAGCATTCAAGAAACGTAAATATCAGTTCATGGCAAAAGACCGTGAGGGGAGGGACGTATTTCTGGCAGACTCCAACTATGTATTGCAAATGGCACAGATGGACTTTAAGAAGATAAAGTTCCACTTTACCAGCGAGTTCTGAGTTCAGAGTTCACCACAGAGTGACATAGAGTTTCACAGAGTACTATTTTCCTAGTTGAAACGCGGATTAACGCAGATTAACGCAAAAACACAGGTGCAAAAGAACATCAGCACTTTAATCTGTGCTAATTCGCGTTAATCTGCGTTTTATCCGGATTGGTGAGCAGAACCGTAAATTGTCATAGTCCACTATTGCAAGCCTTATTATTCCTTGTTTTTCCTTCTCTGATCTTCCGATTTAGCTTTTTTTATTCTTTCCTGCCTTTATTTTTTCTTCTTTTATTGGTAATTTCGAGCGATTTTTTTTGAAACCGATTAAATAACTAATAATTTATTATATGGAAAACTTAGAGACAGCGTTTCTGCTGATGGTAGTTGGTATGGCTACCGTGTTCGTTATTTTACTTATCGTCATTTATCTTGGTAAATTACTGATCTCACTCGTCAATAAATATGCTCCCGAAGAGGTAGTGTCTGTCAAACAGACTTCTTCGCAAGCTCCTGTGCCTATTCCTGGGAATATCTTAGCTGCAATTACTGCGGCTGTTAATGTAGTAACCCAGGGGAAGGGCAAAGTGACAAAGGTAGAGAAATTATAAATAATAGATTAATGTGCCAATTTGCCAATAGTATCGATTGGCTGCGCTATATGAGGGCTGTAATACACCGGCACGTTATTTAATTGACAAATTATCAAGACACAACTAAAAGAATATGAAAAGAGAAATCAAGTTTAGTCTGGTTTTCAGAGATATGTGGCAGAGTGCCGGAAAATATGTACCTCGTGTAGACCAGCTTGTTAAAGTAGCTCCTGCTATTATTGAAATGGGATGTTTTGCCCGTGTTGAAACCAATGGTGGTGGTTTTGAACAAGTGAATCTGTTGTTTGGTGAAAATCCCAACCGTGCTGTCCGCGAATGGACGAAGCCTTTCCATGAAGCCGGTATTCAAACCCATATGCTCGACCGTGCCCTAAACGGACTTCGTATGAGCCCCGTTCCTGCCGATGTGCGCAAACTCTTCTATAAAGTGAAAAAAACACAGGGAACAGATATTACCCGTACTTTCTGCGGATTAAATGATGTTCGTAATATTGCTCCTTCAATCACCTATGCCCATGATGCCGGAATGATTTCACAATGTTCACTTTGTATTACTCACTCGCCCATCCATACGGTAGAGTATTATACTAATATGGCTTTGGAGCTGATAAAGCTGGGAGCAGATGAGATCTGTATCAAAGATATGGCAGGTATCGGACGTCCTGTCTCTTTAGGAAAGATTGTGGCCAATATAAAAGCTGCATATCCTGATATTCCTGTGCAGTATCATAGTCATGCAGGACCCGGTTTTAATATGGCAAGCATTCTTGAAGTTTGCGAGGCAGGCTGCGATTATATTGATGTGGGTATGGAACCACTTTCCTGGGGTACCGGTCATGCCGATTTGCTTAGTGTACAGGCTATGCTGAAAGATGCCGGTTTCAAGGTACCTGAAATAAATATGGAGGCGTACATGAAAGTACGTGGCATGATTCAGGAATTTATGGATGATTTTCTTGGACTTTACATCAGTCCGAAGAATCGTCTGATGAACTCTCTGCTTATCGCTCCGGGGCTTCCGGGTGGTATGATGGGAAGCCTTATGGCCGATCTCGAAACCAATCTGGAATCCATCAATAAATATAAAGCTAAACACAATTTGCCTTTCATGACGCAGGATCAGTTGTTGATTAAGCTTTTCAACGAAGTAGCTTATGTATGGCCGCGTGTCGGTTATCCTCCTTTAGTGACACCGTTCAGCCAGTATGTTAAGAATTTAGCTATGATGAATGTGATAGCTATGGAGAAAGGCAAAGAGCGTTGGGGCATGATTGCCGATGACATTTGGGATATGATACTTGGCAAGGCAGGACGTTTGCCCGGTAAATTGGCTCCTGAGATTATAGAGAAAGCAGAGCGTGAAGGCCGTAAATTCTTTGAAGGCGATCCGCAGGATAATTATCCGGATGACCTTGATAAGTATCGCAAGCTGATGAAAGAGAATAAATGGGAAACAGGTGAAGATGACGAAGAGCTCTTTGAATACGCCATGCACCCTGCACAATACGAGGCTTATAAGAGTGGTAAAGCGAAAGAAGATTTCCTTGCAGATGTGGCTAAACGTCGTGCGGAACGAGATAAATCTCCACAGGAAGATGCGAAACCCAAGACACTTACTGTGCAGGTAGACGGACAGGCTTATCGTGTTACTGTGGCTTATGGTGATGCCGAACTTCCTGCTGCCCCTGCTGCTGCCCCGGTAGGTGAGGGTAAAGAGGTACTTTCTCCGTTGGAAGGTAAATTCTTCCTTGTAAAGAATGCACAGGAGACAGCATTGAAAGTTGGGGATACCGTAAAAGAAGGAGATGTGCTCTGCTATGTGGAAGCTATGAAGACGTATAATGCCATTCGTGCCGAGTTTGGTGGTACAGTGACGGCTATTTGCAGTAATCCGGGAGATACAGTTTCTGAAGATGACATATTAATGAAGATAGGATAATGAACGAGATATTTGAAAACTTATACGATATGACTGCTTTCAGCAATATCATTGCCGAACCGCAGTTTCTGATAATGTATGCCATCGCTTTCGTTCTGCTCTATTTAGGTATTAAGAAACAATACGAACCGTTGTTATTGGTACCTATTGCTTTCGGTGTACTGCTTGCCAACTTCCCAGGAGGTGATATGGGGGTCATTCAGGCCGATGAGAACGGTATGGTGATGGTGAATGGGGTGATGAAGAGCATTTGGGAAATGCCTTTGCATGACATTGCCCATGAGTTAGGACTCATGAACTTCATCTATTATATGTTGATAAAGACGGGATTCCTGCCACCTATTATATTTATGGGAGTGGGTGCGTTGACTGACTTCGGACCGATGTTGCGTAATCTGCATCTTTCTATATTCGGAGCGGCTGCCCAGTTGGGTATCTTTACTGTGTTGCTTGTAGCTATTCTGATCGGTTTTACTCCTCAGGAAGCAGCTTCATTGGGTATCATTGGAGGAGCTGATGGTCCTACGGCTATCTTTACCACTATTAAACTGGCTCCTCATTTGCTGGGACCGATTGCTATTGCCGCTTACTCTTATATGGCACTGGTTCCGGTGATTATTCCGATGGTAGTCCGTTTGCTCTGTACTAAAAAAGAGCTGAGTATCAATATGAAAGAACAGGAGAAGAAATATCCTTCAAAGACGGAAATCAAAAATCTGCGCGTATTGAAAATCATCTTCCCGATTGCGGTGACTACTGTTGTTGCTCTCTTTGTGCCGAGTGCTGTGCCGTTGATTGGTATGTTGATGTTTGGTAATCTCGTGAAGGAAATAGGTAGCAACACCTTCCGTCTGTTTGATGCCGCTTCCAACAGCATTATGAATGCTGCAACCATTTTCCTGGGGCTTTCCGTAGGTGCTACCATGACTGCTGAGGCTTTCCTGAACTGGACTACTATCGGTATTGTAGTCGGTGGGTTCCTTGCTTTTGCCCTGAGTATTACCGGAGGTATCTTCCTCGTGAAACTGTTCAATCTCTTCTCTAAGAAAAAGATTAATCCGTTGATCGGTGCCACGGGATTGAGTGCTGTGCCTATGGCAAGTCGTGTAGCAAATGAAATAGCTTTGAAGTACGATTCAAAGAATCATGTGTTGCAGTATTGCATGGCAAGTAATATTTCCGGAGTTATCGGTTCGGCTGTAGCTGCAGGCGTATTGATTTCATTCCTTGCCTGATATTCTTTACCTCTGTGTGAGGTTTGTGAGTAAGTTTAAGAATGCCTTCCTAAAGTTTTGTCTCAACTTTAGGGAGGCATTCTTGCAATTAGCAGAGAGTTTTACTCTTTTATGCCTGCTTCAATGTAATAGAATTTATGTTAATAATCTGGTCGGATGAAATACAGTTGACTTGTATTTATGTTATTAATATGAGTCAGTAGTTGGATATTTGATAAACAATGGAGTGATGTGCCAATTGGATGTGTTGTACCGATGCTCCTTTGTATAGCGCGGCTAATTGGCACATTATTTGTACCTGTTTCTGCATGATTACTTATCAACATGAGAACGGGATATTATGTATCTGATACTATCATAATAGTAAGAGTTGTTATGTAACAATTGAGTGAAACTAATTTAATAAATAGAGCATAAAATGAATTTAGAAGAGGTTCTGAACTTCCGTCGTTCCGTACGAGTGTTTGATAAAGAAAAACCAATAAAACCGGAGACGGTAAAACACTGTCTGGAATTAGCAACTTTGGCTCCCAATAGCTCGAATATGCAATTGTGGGAGTTCTATCAAATTACAAACCCCGAATTGTTGGCGGAGATTTCAAAAGCCTGTCTTGGGCAGTCTGCTACTGTTACGGCTTCAGAAATAGTTGTTTTCGTTACACGTCAGGATCTGTATAAGAAGCGTGCAAAGTCCGTTCTAGAATTTGAAAAAGGAAATATCATACGAAATAGTCCGAAAGAACGTCAGGAGAAACGTATTAGAGACCGGGAATTATATTATGGAAAACTTATGCCTTTCATTTACGCCCGGTTTTTCGGTATCTTGGGTTTTTTGAGAGTAATATTGGCTAAGAGTATCAGCTTATTCCGCCCGATGATGCGGGAAGTTTCTGAAAGTGATATGCGTGTGGTCGTTCATAAATCCTGTGCACTTGCTGCGCAAACATTTATGATTGCGATGGCAAATGAAGGATATGATACTTGTCCTTTGGAAGGCTTTGATAGCAAACGAATCAAGAAGGTACTGAAACTACCTCATGGTGCCGGAATAAACATGGTAATTCCTTGTGGAATACGAAATGGAAATAAAGGAATCTGGGGAGAACGGGGGAGAGTACCGTTCAATGAAATCTATCACAGACTGTAATTATATACCTTTTTCATCCGATACCTGAGACCTCAGAAAAAATGGATTCAACAGGATAACAAAAAGAGAAGCTGCTAACAAATGAAGCAGCTTCTCTTTATTCTATTGGGTAAAAAGGAAGCGAAACCTCCTTTCTACTTTATTCCGGAACTTTTATTCAACAATGATTTTTGCGGAGACAGTTTGTTTGCCTGTATGTCCGTTCAGCAGATAGATTCCACGGGCAACATCTGTCGGAGCGTTATAGCGATCGCTGTTTACTTCGTAACTACCGATTGCCTGTCCGTTACTGTTGTACATGATAAATCTGTATCCTTCGTATCCGTAAATGCTGAGCATGTTGTCTTTGCAGTAAATTGTTTTTCTGGTTTCCACATCGTTAATGCCGGTACCACCGGATACTACTACATGAATATTCTTTTCTACAACTACGCCATTGGACTCAATTGCGAGTGTAATGGTTGTCTCACCGATAGCTTTTGGAGTTACAGTCAGTGTATTACCTTCTAATGTTGCAGTAGCAATACTTTCATTGCTCACACTTTTTAATGTTTTACTGATATTGTACGTTAGGTTGTCCTTATCGGTCACTTTGTCCGTCAGATCAATAACAGTAGGTGCGCTACTTGTGGTAAATGATAATGTACTTTCTACACCATTTACCTCCGGTGCATATTTGTCCGGGAAGATAGGCATGGCCTGGAACCAATAGTATTGTTTCAGTTTGATAGTCTTTTTCAACTCTCCGGTTGTACCGTTCACAATATGAATCCAGTTGTGTTCGTAATCCGTTCCGGAACCTTTTTGTGTCGTCATTACGATTAATTCATCCGTACGGTCGTCATAGCGGGGTGTTCCATAAGAGGTCTGAAGTTTTCCTTCTGTTGCTCCCGGTAGTTCGGCTACACTGAAGAATGGCTTGATGGTACTGATATCCGTACCTATCTCGTAACGATAATATCCGGCTCCACCATACATAACGCTACTGCCTCCTGACCAATAAAGTATATTTTTCGTGCGGCTTGCACAGAATGGAGTAGATCTCCATGCTCCCCAGGAGCAGCTGATTTCTGCGCCTGTCGGTAATTGCAGGGTTTCTTCTATAGTCAGAGTTTCCGGATTCAGACGTTCCAATGTATTGGTTGATCCCAGCCATACACTACCGTCGGCACCTTGTGTAATGCCTTGTATCTTACTGTTTTCAATACATTTTACCAGTTTGTCGGTTTCTGTATCAATAATGTTTGTACCTTTACTTTGCTGGATGGCAAATACATATTTGCCGGCTTTTACCATATCTCCGGTCTGTCCGTTGTATAAGCTTGCGCCTTGTGTTCCTTCAATGATATCACCTACTTTGAGGTTTTTAACATCAAATACAACTACACCGGCAGTAGTACTGATATAGACTTTATCAGGGTTTACGCCTACTATGGCACGTCCATCACCGCCTCCGATAACATCGAATCCGGCGATTTTCTTTAATGTCTTGGCATTCATCATTACCAATCGGCCACCACCGGGGGTACTGTCTCCTCCGTCTTTCGGTTGTTTAGAGATAACAAAAAACTTATCAGCATAAATCATGCCGTAGCAAGAAGTGGCACCAAAGGCCTCTCCCGGATTCTCGCGGTCGTATACACGATACATCAGTTCTTTGTCTTCGGTAAGGAAATTCATATCACCGTTTTCGTGTCCGAACCAGGCTTCATTCAGGATAAATGTACCATCCTGATATCCGGCATAAGGAGAGTGGTCACGTTCTTTCACAATTAGTTTTACGGTAGTGCTTGCTCCTTTTCCGTCTTTGGCGGTTACAGTCATGGTAGTTTCTCCTACCTTTTTCGCAATGATATTAGCCTGATAGAAGCTGGCGATGTCAGGATCTGCAATCTGGTAAGTAACGTCGGTATAGTCAGCATCGGCAGGGGTGATAACAGGAACCGGGCAATAGATGTCTTTGAATTCTATTTCAATTACTTTGTTTTCACCACCAAGTTCAATCTTCTCTACTGCTTTCTGGCATTTCACGGTCAGCTTAAATGAAGCTGTTACGTTTTCATCGTATACACTGCTGGCAGTGATGATTGCTTCTCCTTCGGTAGCAGTAGTCGTGATTTTTCCGGCTGTGCTGACGGATGCCACTTCTTTATTGCTGCTGGTGTAAGTGAGAGCGGTGTAAGTCGCATTGGAAGGAGTAAGAGTCAATGGGTTTTCCACCGTTTGCTTGATTCCTGACTCCATTTCTGCCTGTTGGAATGCAATTTTTGTGATAGGCTTTTCGGGTGCTGTTACTGTAATCTTGCAGGTGTTAGATTGAAAATAGTTTACACTGTTTCCTATCTTTGTTTTAAAGTAAACATAGGCATCTCCGGTTTTATTGCCGGCAAAAGTGACTGCACCATTGAAAGCATCTTTAGTACTGCGTATCGTTTTGATAATGGTATTATCTTTTTGAGACTCTTTATCCTGGATGGTCCACAGCATGGTACCGGCTGTTTCACCATTACAGCCCAGAATAGTAGGCAGTACACCACCGTCTGAAATAGGAAACGTAATCTCATCCGGAAGATAGATACCTGTTTCCGGAGTGGGAACATAGAAGTAATAGTTTATTTCGGCTGCTTCACCCGAACCGGAGAAAGAAGAAAATGACCATAAGTCGAGAGAGCCGTCGGTCAATATACGGCTGGAGGCTCCTACACTGCTATAATCCGGCTCTTCTGTAAGATTACCGGCTGTATAGTAGCTCCAATATCCGCTATACCATCCTGAGGCCCAGTGGTCAGTAGCATCTATGGCGGTATAGTCGTCAAAGTCATATGCTGAGGTGTGTATTAATCCCTCTTCATCTGCTTTTTTTTCTTCATCGCCTTTTTTCAAGCCAATGTTTCTATTGCCATTCAGGTCGAATCCAAATCCACCTATGGCAGATCCGTATTGTGTATCACCGTAAACCAGCATATAGAAACGTGGGTCGGCTTTGGCTATAGCTCTTAGCATAGCGTCACCGGTAGCTTTTGCGGCATCTTCCCATTTGTATCCCCAAACAAGGTTTTCGGCACCTCTACCGTCGTTCCATCGTATCACGAGTACGGAGGTTTTGCTTCCTTCGCCTACATAATACTTGATTTTTGAAGCATCGATTGAGATACCGGTACTTTTCAGTGCTTTCGGGAGAGTCGAAACTTGCCGGGGTACTCCTTGCACGAACATAGTTTGTTGTGCCTGCAACCCAATGCAGACAAAGTACATTAATCCTAATAGCGATAATAGTTTTCTCATAATTGTTTTGAATGATTAGTTATTTAATAGATGTAAGTCATTAATTCCCATTACTTCGGTAGATGTTTCTCCCAGCCAGCCACAGTATTGGTTGACTCCGGTATAAATCTTCACAAAATCAATACCTGGCAGATGTACCGGATTGCCTTCGGCATCTACAGCCCATTCGATGTTGAAGTTGGAGGTTTCATCTACATTAAGTCCGTTATCGGCATATCCCCATGGATAAGCGTAAAGCACCCAGTACTTACCTTCACCGCTTTCGTCTTTTGCATTATTGGGCAGCAGTGTACCTTTAAAAGAGAGTTCATCTTCTTCCAGCCATTTCGGATAATAATCCTGCCGATGGTATATGTTTTTAGGCATAAAGCCCTGCGCATTCCGGTTATCTTGCCATGCGATATATTCCGCATCTGTATTCCAGGATTGTTCGTCTTCGGGTGCTTCTACCGGTTCGTGATATTCGTCCGGACGATAATAGGTAATCTGATAATTTTTGAGAGTGGTTTCTTTGGTATATTCACTTCCTGCCAGTTCATACCATTCATCGTCATCGGCAATGCCGTTTTTATTGCGGTCGTATGCCACCATGACAATACCCGGCTCACAGCTTCCGCCTTCTTCCGGTGCTTCCGGGTTAGGGTTAGCATTAGCATGAAAAGCATTACCAAGAATTTTGAGATCATACTGGCCCGGTACATTTACAATGGTGTGATCAAAGCCACAGATTACATAACCGCCATAACCGCCCAAAGTAATCATTCCACGGGTGTTGTATCCGATGGCTTCGAGTACTTTTTGGTTGATAGCCCTTTGAGTATCTCCTTCTTCGTATTTGGGAAGTTCGTTGACGAATTGTCCCGGTGCCGGCTTATATTCCGGTATGGAAGTGATATAGGGAGAGTAGTTTTTTTCTTCTTGCTTTACGGTGACAGTAAAGTCCAGTGTACTCTTTTTTTGTTCGCTGTTTGTAGCTTGCAATGTGATAGAATACTGTCCCGGATTGAGTGCTATAAATTCCAGCTCTTTTTGAGAAGAGATAACGGAATCTCCTATGCTCCATTGCATTTCGTAGGTTTCTTCTCCTGTCAGAACAGGAGCGATGGAGAGTACTTTGCAGCGGGGGATCTGAAATCCTCCGGCAGGAATTTCAATAACGATCTTGCCATCATCGGAGGGTACTTCGATAGGATCGGTTATTTCGACAGGAGGATCGGAGGTTTCTGAGCACGCAGCAAACCATAGACAGCAACCGGAAAAGAGGCTTGTTGCCAGATAAGAATGTAACTTGAAGTGGGTCATATAAATAGATGTTTAGTAATTGTTGAACTTTCATATCATAGATGATGCTGTGCTTATTATTTATGCACAAATACAAAGTGTGCAGGAATATCACCTGTGGTCACTGACCATTTCTTCTTTCCTTCCGGGGTGAAGCAATAGAGTGTACCCGGGGATACATAGTCTTTGGCATCTGTTACAAAAAACTCTTTCGTCTCCGGATTAACGGCTATACCATAAGGTTTCTTTATTGATTTTTCTGTTCCGTCTGTGATAAAGTTCCGGGTAACAACTTTTCGGGTACGGGTATCAATCAGAGCATAGGTAATCTCCCATTCCTGTTGGCTGACATAGCTGTATTCGGTACTGTAGAGATAGAGATTATCATCATCAATGCATAATTCGGATGCTGCAATACCCAGTTTGTCTACTACTTTATCTGTACGGCTGTCTATTACATAGAGGTCGGATGGGATGGTGTAATAGTCACCCCGTGAACTTACATAGAGGTAGCCATAACGGTCTGCTTTGAGCCGGTGCAGGTTGATGGCAACATCTATTTTGTAAAGCTCGGTGAAAGTGGTCAGGTCGATGACCGAAACGGTGCGGTCATAATTAGGAAAACGGTATCCACCGGAATTGGCTACATAGAGTTTGTTGCTTGTAACCACCATCTCTTCCGGCTGATATCCTACAAGGCATTGGTCTACTATTTGCAGAGTGGCTGTATCTACTTTGGCTACGTATCCCAGGCGGGCATTGGGATCTATCTGTACGGGGCCGGCATAGGAGCTGACATAGGCGTATCCATCGTGAAAGGTTATGTAACGGCAGTTGGGGATATCAATAGTGCCCAAATGGCGGGTATTGTTTTTATCCATTACTTCAATGAAGTGCGAGCAATTGATAACGGCATACAGTTTATCACCGTAAATCTGAATATCATTGCCTACATCTCCCAGCTCCATCACAACAGACGGATTGGTCTCGGCATAGATGTTTTTATGATAATATCCGGTGGTATAGTCAAAGAAGTCCAGGGTACATTTATTACTTCCCATATTTCCTTCATTCAGTAGATAGAAGCCTGTAATGAACTCCGGATGAGTAGGAGGCTGTACTTGTGTTCCGGTAGAATGTATAAGTACTTCATCGTCGCCTGTGCACGAAAAGATCAGTAGGCAACCGGTGAGTAAGAGGGTAAGAAATGATAACTTTTTCATTAGGTTTATTTAGATATGAATAGTAAGAATAAATTTATAATTGGTTCCCGGCATGGGGTAGCCCTTTACTACTTCAAACTGCTGGTTGAAGAGGTTATTGACCTCTGCGGTCAGTCGGTAGTTCAGATTCTTTATCTTGAAAGTACGGGAAACTGACAGGTCGTTTGTATACCATTCCGGTGCATAATTCTCAGGAATATTGGCCGGCTGATCATACCGTTCTCCTGTATATATGAAACTGTAGTTGAGATCCCACTCCCGCCAGTTGGCATTTACAATCATTGAACCACTATGCCAGGGGATGTAGGGTATCTGATCTCCGTAGTAACCACTTGTATTATTGGTGAAATCCTGTGCCTTTTGGTAGGTATAAGTGAGCCGGGCATCAATGGATATTTCCTTTGGTAGTTTCCAGTTACTTTGTATGGCTACGTCTACTCCCCGTATTTCTACCATCCCCAGGTTCATCATCGTCCAGCGGAACTGGTTGGAGGTGGGCATTGCTACAATTTTATTTTCTACTTCGTTGTAATAGGCGTCTGTTTGTATCTCAATGTTTTTCAGCCATTTCCCTTTGATGACAGGTGCATAGGTGAATCCCAAGTTATACTGGGTGGTAAATTCCGGCTTCAACTTGATATTGCCGATAAATGTATAGTATAAATCGTTTAGAGTAGGCATACGGAAAATATTCTTGTAGAAACCACGCAGGTGGAAGTTCACTTTACGAAACGGTTTGTAAGAAGCCACCAAAGTAGGGGTAATCTGCTTTTTGTTCTCCATAGACATCGTATCTATGCGTACATGATCTACGACGAATGTTCCCAGTACACTGGCTTGCAGCTTGAATTGTTTAAAGTCGAGCGCACTTGCCACCGATACCAGCGTGGTATGGCGGGTGGGATAGGGGAATTTGTATAAATCGGCATTCAGTTTGTTCCACTGATAATCCAATGCCATAGATACACTCCAGTGTTTATTGAATGAGTAGAGGTTGGCGCCCGAGAAGTAAACTTCCTGCTGCCGGTAGTGATTTTCAACATACATCAGGGTTTCGTCTTTATTCGGGTCGGCAAGGTAGTGCAGATAGTCATAGGCATACTTTCCGTTTATCAGCAGACTATACTTGTCTGAAAAATGTTTTCTGACGGACGACTGTACAAATAGATTCGTATCCCATTGGCGGTCTTCGTGAAACAGTTTGTTACGAACCATTGCTCCGGGAAGTCCTCGTTCTGATTTATAAAAGTAGGCTTTACTTTTCCACTCTCCATTGGTTATTTTGCCATATAGCCCGCCTTCTATGCGGATAGAATTCACATCTCCGTTCTTGCGTACGGCCGTAGTGTCATATCCTCCCGTAGTTTTGTAACGGTATTTATAATGTCCGGTGGTAAACATGTATTCGGTACTGAATGAACTGGAAAGGCGGTCGTTGATATTCTGTTCCCAAAGCATCGACGGATTGACAACACCAAAAGAACCGGTTTTGAAGCTACCTCGTATAATATAACGTTTGGAATCTTCAAACTTGGGAGTACGGCTTTGCAGGTAAATAGAACCCGACGAACCAAAATCTTTAGCTGATTGGAAGATAGCACTGCGCTGTCCGTTGTAGATGGAAATAGCTTCCATATTATCGAGTGAGAACCGTCCGAGGTCCACTTGTCCGTTTTGTGCATTGCCCAGTTCGATACCGTCATAAAATACTCCCACGTGGTTGGTTCCCATACTGCGTATGTTGACTGTTTTCAACCCGCCGATACCCCCGAAGTCTTTAATTTGTATGCCGGAGAAGTAACGTATGGCATCTGCTACGGAATGGACGCTTAGCTTTTCCAGCTGTGCCCCTTCCATAATTTGTACGGGGATAATTTCTTTCGACAACTTTTTGGATGAGGTGACTGTCACCTCATCTATCCAATAAGTATGCAATGTATCTACTTTGTTGCGTTGAGCATATACTAAAGTAGTCAATAACAGAAAAGTGACAGTAATCCACTTCGCCTTATTTCCCATGCGTTAACTAATTTGATAATTATTATTCATTGTTATTATCAAATAGCTGTAAAAAGGTCCAAATATGTATGATGATAGAGAAGTTGTAGCCACTCTTTGTCAAAGAGCTACAACGTTTCCGTCCTCACAGCTTGTCCTCGAAAGCTATTGAGTAAATATGCATGGCAGGTCTTCTGACTCGTTTCCGTAAGTAAACGCCTTCCCAATCGACTTGAAGTCTTTCAGTGGCATGAAGTATGTGTTTACTACGTTTGAATGAAACATACAGCAACGGGACTGTTCAGGATTCTCACCTGATTCCCTTTTAATCATCTTCTCCGAATGCATGGAGAAGATGAACCGATGCGGGGGCAAAGTTAGAAATTAATTGGGTAATAATGAAAGAGAAAAGAGGAAATATTTGTTTGTTCTGAGGGCAGGACTTGAGATATATTTAAAACCGTACAGGAATGAATCTATTTACGATTAGACGATTGACGATGTACGATTGAAGTTGCTTTTTTAAAAGCCTGTTTCAGCCCTATTAGAGACAGAGTAAGCCCAATCGTACATCGTCAATCGTCTAATCGTAAATTTATTCATATTCGATCAATAATGAACAATTTGCCAATGTGTTAATTTGGCAATGTCTTTCAGCAATACAGTATAGCCAATTGGCGCATTGACATATTGGCACATAACTTTATTGTTTTATTAACAAAGAATCAAAGTAATACAATCCCCACAGGTCTTTAAATGTTATAATTTACCAATGAATGTACCATTCAGACAACACCTATATTAATAAGAGAAAAACATAGTTAAAAAAGAACCGGTTATCGAACATTTATATAAGAATTTAAAGTACTTTTGCAGCGAAAAACTAAAGAGAAGAGTCTCAGTTTTCTCCTTCTATCCCTAATAATACTTATGAGCACACTATTTGTAGAAAATTTATCAATAAACACTGAATATAGAAGTATGAAAAGTAGAATTGTATTATTTGCATTTTGTTTGGCCCTCTTGTCGAGTTGTGGCAAAAAGGGTTTTGACTTGGGAGGAACCCCGGAATGTGCAGTGCAGGCATTGCAACCGACAACAGTTAATCTGACGAGTTCTTATCCGGCTACTATTAAAGGAAAACAAGATGTTGAAATCCGGCCGCAGGTGTCTGGTTTCATCACTCAACTTTGTATCGACGAAGGTTCAATGGTAAAAAAAGGACAAGTGTTGTTCATCATCGACCCGGTACAATACGAATCAGCCGCACGTGCTGCCAAGGCAGCAGTACAAACCGCAAAAGCAAACGTAGCGACCCAGGAAATCACAGTTAAGAATAAACGGGAATTAAACAAGAAGAATATCATCAGTGATTATGACCTGGAAATGGCCGAAAACACATTGGCTTCTGCCAAAGCACAACTGGCTTCTGCCGAAGCACAGTTAATCAGTGCCAATCAAAACCTGGCATATACCCGTGTCACCAGCCCGTCCAATGGTGTAGCAGGCTCTATCCCCTTCCGTGTAGGAAGTTTGGTTAGCGGTTCCAGCGCAACTCCATTAACCACTGTTTCGGATATTTCTGAAATGTACGTCTACTTCTCACTTACAGAAAAAGAATTGCTCAACTTAATCCGCAAAGATGGCTCTCAACAGGAAGCATTGAACAACTTCCCACCCGTTCAATTGACTTTGGCAGACGGTACCCTGTATGGTGACAGTGGAAAAATAGAAACGGTCAGTGGTGTTATTGACCAGAATACCGGTGCGGTAAGCATTCGTGCTACTTTCCCCAACAAAGGCCACTTGCTGAGAACCGGAGGAACAGGCAGTATCCTTATCCCTTATAGTTCACCCAACGCGCTTGTAGTTCCGCAAAAGGCAACTTATGAAATTCAGGATAAGAAATTTGTGTATGTACTGCAAGACGACAACACGGTTAAGAATACAGAAATCAAAGTACTCAATCTTGATGACGGACAAAACTACATTGTTACTTCAGGACTGAATGCGGGCGATAAAATCGTACTGGAGAACGTAAGTACACTAAAAGACGGCGCAACTATCAAGCCGCTTACTCCACAAGAGTCTGCCGAACATTTCAAAGCATCATTAGAGCAGAAGAAATAAGTAAACATGTAAAATCAGAAGATTAAAATATGAAATTAGATAGATTTATTAACCGTCCGGTACTATCAACGGTCATCTCCATCCTGATAGTAATTTTGGGTATCTTAGGCCTTATATCACTGCCTATCTCCCAATATCCGGACATCGCACCTCCTACTGTACGCGTCAGTACAACTTATCAGGGAGCCAATGCACAGACTGTATTGAACAGTGTGATTGCTCCACTTGAGGAGCAGATCAATGGTGTGGAGAACATGATGTACATGACTTCTACGGCAACCAACACCGGAGATGCCTCCATTGAAGTTTACTTTAAACAGGGAACCGACCCGGATATGGCTGCCGTTAACGTGCAGAACCGTGTTGCCAAAGCTCAGGGTTTCCTTCCTGCAGAGGTTACCAAGGTAGGTGTTATCACCTCTAAACGGCAAACCAGTATGTTGCTTGTCTTCTCTCTCTACAGTTCTGACGACAAGTACGACAATGAATTTCTTGAAAACTATGCCAAAATCAACGTTATCCCGGAAGTACAACGTGTACCGGGTGTAGGTGACGCCATGGTAATGGGATCTGATTACTCCATGCGTATCTGGCTGAAACCAGAAATAATGGCTCAATATCACTTAATGCCGACTGACATCTCTACCGCCCTGGCAGAACAAAATATCGAAGCTGCTCCGGGTTCACTGGGCGAACGTGGCAACCAGACTTTCCAATATACATTGAAGTATAAAGGCCGTCTGCAAAGCCAGGAAGAATTTGAGAACATCGTCATTCGCGCCACTGCCGATGGTGAAGTATTACGCCTCAAGGATGTAGCCAACGTCGAATTGGGACGTCTGACTTACGGGTTTGCCAATAAAACAAATGGTCATCCGAGTGTAACTGCCATTATCTTCCAGACAGCGGGTTCCAATGCGACACAAATTATCAAGGATTGCGAAACCTTGTTGAAAAATGCAGAAAAAACAATGCCTCCGGGCGTAAAAGTAAGTATTTCGCAAAATGCCAATGACTTCTTATTCGCTTCTATCCATGAAGTAATCAAAACACTGATTGAAGCCTTTATTCTGGTGTTCATTGTAGTGTACATTTTCTTACAAGACTTACGTTCTACATTGATTCCAGCCATTGCTATCCCTGTAGCCCTGATCGGTACATTCTTCGTACTTTATATCATCGGTTTCAGTATCAACTTGCTGACCCTTTGTGCCATGGTGCTTGCCATTGCCATAGTGGTCGACGACGCCATCGTCGTCGTCGAGGGCGTCCATGCCAAGCTGGACCAGGGTTACAAATCGGCCCGTCTTGCTTCCATTGACGCCATGAGTGAATTGGGTGGTGCCATTGTTTCTATTACGTTGGTAATGATGTCCGTGTTTATCCCTGTTAGTTTTATGTCGGGAACCTCCGGTGTATTCTATCGCCAGTTCGGTCTTACCATGGCAATTGCAATCGGACTTTCTGCCGTAAACGCATTAACACTGACTCCGGCATTATGTGCTATCTTGTTGAAACCTCATGATCCGGAAGAAAGAAAGAAATCTACTTTCGTCAGCCGTTTCCACACTGCATTCAATGTTTATTACGACGGGATATTAAAGAAATACAAGAAAGGTACACTGAACTTTATCCATAAGCCTTGGCTGACGATAGGATCCGTAGTAGCCGGTATCGCCTTGTTGCTCTTCTTTATGAAGATCACTCCTACCGGACTGGTTCCCAATGAAGATACCGGTACCATTATGGCAGTTGTCGATCTTCCTCCCGGTACATCACAAGACCGTACCGAACAGGTATTGATGCAAATAGACAGTCTGCTTGCTTCCGAACCCGCTATCGAAAGCCGTACGATGATTTCCGGATACAGCTTCATGGCAGGTCAAGGACCAGGATATGGTTCATTTATCTGTAAGTTGAAAAACTGGGATGACCGTACCATTGAGCAGCGTTCCGACTTTGTCTCTGGCATGCTTTACCTCAAAGCCCGCAAAGTAATAAAAGATGCACGCGTTTTGCTGTTTGCACCTCCTATGATCCCCGGATATAGTGTATCCAACGGTTTTGAGTTGAACTTGCAGGACAAGACCGGTGGTAGTCTGGACAAATTCTATGAAGTGGCACAAGACTTTATAACCAAGTTGACAGAGCGCCCTGAAATTGCTTCGGCACAAACTTCATTCAACCCGAACTTCCCGCAATACATGATTGATATTGACGCGGCAGCTTGTAAAAAAGCAGGTTTGACTCCGAATGCGATCCTAACGACCCTACAAGGATATTATGGTGGTTTATACTCATCCAACTTCAACCGTTTTGGTAAGTTGTACCGTGTAATGATCCAGGCCGATCCTAACAGTCGTACCAATCTGGAGTCTTTGAAATCAATCAAAGTGCGTAACGGAAACGAAATGGCTCCTATCACCCAGTTCATGACTATCAAGAAAGTATACGGACCGGATAATATCACCCGTTTCAACATGTTTACGTCTATGAAGATCAACGGTAACCCGGCTGATGGTTATAGTAGCGGTCAGGCTATTCAAGCTATGCAGGAAGTAGCAGAACAGACCCTACCTACCGGATTCGGTTATGAGTTCTCCGGTATGACCCGTGAAGAGCAGAGTTCAAGCGGCAGTACAACGGCAATGATCTTTATCCTTTGCTTCGTATTCGTTTACTTGCTGTTGAGTGCCCAGTATGAAAGTTATATCCTGCCATTGTCAGTATTGCTTTCTGTACCATTCGGTCTGGCCGGTAGTTTCATCTTCGTACATCTGATGGGACTTGCCAACAACATTGTCCCGATACTTGGAGCGGCGACCAACAACATCTATATGCAGATTGCCTTGATTATGTTGATCGGTCTGTTGGCAAAGAACGCCATTTTGATTGTAGAGTTTGCCCTCGACCGTCGTAAAATGGGTATGAGTATTACCTGGGCTGCCGTATTAGGTGCCGGTGCGCGTCTTCGTCCTATCCTGATGACCTCATTGGCTATGGTAGTAGGTTTGCTTCCTATGATGTTCGCTTTTGGTGTAGGTGCCAATGGTAACCGTGCATTAGGTGCTTCTGCCGTAGGTGGTATGTTGATTGGTATGATTTGCCAGATATTTGTGGTACCCGCATTGTTCGTAATCTTCCAGTACTTACAGGAGAAAATCAAACCGATGGAATGGGAAGATATCGACAATTCAGATGCTGAAACAGAAATTGAACAATATGCTAAATAAGATTAGAATGAAGAAACAAATTATATATATGTTGTGTGCAACTGCTCTTCTGAGCAGCTGCCACATCTATAAATCATATGACAGGCCCGAAGACATACTGACTGCCGGTTTGTATCGCGACACGGTAGCTACCGGTGATACACTGGCCTCAGATACTGCCAACTTCGGCAATCTGCCTTGGAGAGAAGTGTTTACTGACCCTCAGTTGCAAACACTTATCGAGCAAGGGTTAGCCAATAATACCGACCTTCAGACAGCCATCCTGAAAGTAGAAGAAGCAAAAAATGCGCTAATGACTTCACGTCTGGCTTATGCTCCTTCGTTAGCACTGTCGCCACAGGGAACAATTAGCAGCTTTGATAAAAGTGCTGCCACCAAGACGTATTCGCTGCCGGTAACAGCCAGCTGGGAAATTGACTTGTTTGGAAAATTACTGAATGCCAAACGCGGTGCACAAGCTACCCTATTACAAACCAAAGCTTATCGTCAGGCTGTACAGACACAAATTATAGCCGGTATCGCCAATACGTACTATACATTGCTAATGCTCGACCGTCAGATGGATATCTCCGAACAAACAGCCGACATCATGAAGCGCAATGTAGAAACGATGCGTGCCATGAAAGATGCAGCAATGACCAATGCTGCTGCTGTGTCACAAAGCGAAACAGCTTATGCACAAGTATTGGCATCCCTTCCCGCTATTCGTCAGAGCATTCGTGAGACAGAAAATGCACTCTGCATGTTGCTCAGACAAGCTCCGCAAACCATCAAACGCAGTACGCTTGAAGAACAGCAACTGCCTTCTGAGTTTTCAGTAGGAATACCTCTCCAGTTATTGTCCAACCGTCCCGACGTGAAAGCTGCTGAAATGGCATTGGCCAATACTTACTATAATACCAATTCAGCCCGTGCTGCATTCTATCCACAAATCACAATCAGCGGTTCTGCCGGTTGGACTAACAGTGCAGGTAGCATGATTGTCAATCCGGGTAAACTTCTTGCTTCAGCTCTTGGTTCGCTGACACAGCCTCTATTCTATCGTGGTAGTAATATTGCCCGTTTGAAAATAGCCAAAGCACAACAGGAAGAAGCGAAACTTGCCTTTCAACAGTCTCTTTTGAATGCCGGAAGCGAAGTTAGTAATGCCCTCTCTTTGTATCAGACAACAGCCGAAAAGACCTCTGCACGTAAATTTCAGGTAGAATCTGCAGAGAAAGGTGCCGAATATACAAAAGAATTGTTTAAATTAGGCACGTCTACCTACCTCGAAGTACTGTCAGCAGAGCAATCACTGCTTAGCGCACGCCTGTCACAGGTATCCGACAGCTTCGATAGCATGCAGGCGGTAGTAAGCCTTTACCGTGCATTGGGTGGTGGAAGAGAAGATTGAGAGGTATTAAATTGTAAATCGTAAATCGTAAAATTGTAAAATATCATGATTAGTCCGTTAGCTTATGTAGACCCCGAGGCAAAAATTGGAAAGAATGTCACTATCGAACCTTTTGCCTATATCGAAAAAGATGTCGAAATCGGGGACGACTGTGTAATCATGGCCTATGCCAGTGTTCTGAAAGGTACACGTATGGGTAAAGGTAATAAGATACACCACCATGCAGTGCTTGGTGCAGAACCTCAGGACTTCCACTACACGGGAGAAGAAACCAATCTGATTATTGGTGACAACAATCATATCCGTGAAAATGTAGTGATCAGCCGTGCCACCTTTGCAGGCAATGCTACAAAAATTGGAAATGAGAACTTCCTTATGGATAAGGTTCACATCTGTCACGATGTTCAGATAGGCAACCATTGCGTAGCAGGAATTGCAACAACAATAGCCGGTGAATGTACACTTGACGATTGTGTGATCCTAAGCGGCAATGTTATCCTCCATCAGTATTGTCATGTGGGTAGCTGGACATTGATCCAGAGCGGATGCCGCATCTCAAAAGATGTTCCTCCATATATTATTATGTCGGGCAACCCAACTACTTATCATGGGGTGAATGCAGTTGTACTGACTCAACACCACAATGCTTCGGAAAGAATCTTACGCCACATTGCCAATGCCTACCGTTTGATTTATCAAGGTAATTTCAGTCTGACTGATGCTGTACAGAAAATCATAGACCAGGTACCGATGAGCGAAGAAATCGAAAACATCGTAAGCTTTGTGAAGGGATCGGAACGAGGTATTGTAAAGTAAATTTCGAAAAATATACTTAAAAGAAGAAGGTTCTGCTTGCCCTTAAAAGGGTAGACAGAACCTTCTTCTTTTATTCACCAACCATCCATATAAACTTACCACCATAGGATCCTCCATCAAAATTCCTCAACTCTCCTCTCTGATACAGATATATTATATCAAATAAAAGTTAACAAGCCCTCTTCGTTAGCTAAGGAGTCTGAAAAATAAGAATAACTTCCATCTGAATTTGTTCTCTACACTCTTTTATCTATGTAATATGTAAATATATACAGCAAAATTTAAAAGAAGAACAGAAGAGATATTTTACCGATCATTTATAAACTAATAATCAAAAAGAATGAAACAAAATGATTTCGTATTTTTCATGCGCTCTGTAATCTGTAACTTTGAGAATAACAATAATCACGGGACCGCGCATATATACAAAAACAGTTTAAATAGTTTTATCACATTTTGCCATAGCAGCACAATACCTTTCAGAAAAATAACACCGGAATTATTGAAAGGCTTTGAGGCATATTTAAGGCAAAAACAAAGGAGTTGGAATACAGTGTCTACATACTTACGTGCATTGCGTGCCACCTACAACCGTGCTGTCGATAAACATCTGGCTCCCTACATTCCACGCTTGTTCAAGCAGGTTTATACAGGAACACGGGCAGACAGAAAAAAAGCATTGAATATCAAAGATATGTCCCGGATACTTCACAGCTGGGATACGGATGAAATCCCCCACAGCCTTTCCCGTACGCACGGTTTATTCATTCTTATGTTTATGTTGCGCGGCTTACCTTTTGTAGATTTGGTGAACTTACACAAAAAAGACTTGAATGGCAATATTATCACCTACCGCCGCCGTAAGACGGGTAAACAACTAATCGTAGAAGTACCTCAGGAAGCACTAACCATTCTGGAGAAATATATGGATACAAATCCACATTCCCCTTACCTGTTTCCATTTCTGACCCATAGAGAAGGTACAGCAGAGGCTTACCATGAATATCAATGGACGCTACGCATATTCAATCAGCAGCTTTCCCTTCTGACAAAAGCACTTCAATTAAAGCCCCCTCTAAGTTCATATACCGCAAGGCACACATGGGCTACTCTGGCTTATTATAATGAAATCCATCCCGGAATTATTTCAGAAGCAATGGGGCATTCATCAATTACGGTTACTGAGACTTATTTAAAACCTTTTAATATTGAAAGAATAGATGCGGCAAACAGGAAAATTATCTCGTCAGTAATACACCTCAATCCATGAACTACTGACCTTATTACTTTGTAGGTAACAGAAGATATATATTGGTGCAAAGATTAAAATATTTTTCCTATGAACAAAATAATCATCCTATTTTTTTATCAAAACAATGGAATATAAATCAAAAATTAAGAATAGAGGAACATTTCACCCAAACTACTGAAAAATCAACCCCCTAATGTAAAAGAATAACATCACCATATTTATCCGAATAAATATGGACTACATTACTATTGCATTTACTTCCATGCAAACGATAAATCATTTATAAAAACAGCTGCTCAAAACACTTTAGAGCTCCTAATTTACCTTTTTTCTGTTACCTACAAAGTAACAGAGCTATAATCTGAAAACAACATTATTAACAGAAAAAGCAAAACAGGCAGAAGTTATGGTAACATGGTTTGGTAGTTTTTTATTTTCGAGCAACAGAAAGGAGTATATTAACATCGCAACTACATTTAATACTACTCCCTGGCGGGTTTATAGTCTTGCTCACAGATCCAGAGCCCGCAGTAGTAAAGAGGCTAAAATATTAACAGAGCTAAAAGAAAGAGGGATAATCACAACCGTCCGGCTCTTCTAAGCAGAAAAAAAGAAGATGCTTACATAGTCGGATGCATCTTCTTATCAATTCTATTTTAGTACTATTCGATTATATTTCTCAATACAAATCCAAAATGTTTCTCCCTATATAATAGAGATCCAACCTATACTATATTTCCTACCACTAACAGTACACTTGTATACATACAAACAGTAACTTTAATATGAAAAGAACTCAAGGATCGGAATATTAGAACATCCGGATGTTTCCCATAAGAACACCCGGATGTTTTCAGATACAACACCCGGGTGTTTTTAGCAAAAACATCCGGATGTTATGAATACAGTTAAAGCATACCAATATCCACATCACATTAATAAACAGCACATTAAATGTATGCATTTATAGACATAATAATATACTATTTTTATGTTTTAGATTATATGCCATGTGGATACCATTAGCAATTTCAGAAGAATAAATAAATGCAGAACAAAAAAATTCCACCTGTTATGAACTTTAAGGGAAGTAGCCGTTTCGTCCAAAACAGGTGGAAGAAGATAAACACTCTTGTTTATTCCATTTCCAATGTACCGAAGAAATCGGGGCGATGAAAATCTGGTTTCTCTATCTCGATAGGATTCCAGGAAAGGAAATGCGGAGTTTGAAGTTCGTCACCACATTTGTAGAAGTTCGCCTTTATTGTTCTACCATCCAATGAGGTTAACTGATGCTTAAAAAATGCAGTATAAGGAATGACCAAAGCAACCTCCCAGGTTACTTCTCCTACCTGTTCTTCAAAAGGCACACGACCAAGACTTGACCAACGCTGCACCTGAGCCGTTACATCTACCGGCGCATGCTCACGGTTATTACGCTGGGGACCGGCCCCTATCAAAACAGTCCCAATACAATTACATTCAATATTATAGTAGATTCCGTCGCCGGCAGGGATAGAAAAGAACTCCACACAGGAATCAGTCCACACCGAACCGTTATCTTCGCCATAGCGGGCACGCACGCTGGCCTCTGTTACTTTAAAATGCAGCAAAATGGCACTCTCTGTATGAGCTACCCGAAATTCTACTTTCGGACAATAAGGATATTCAGTCCAATTCACCTGATTAATAGGCTGGAATCCAATCTTTTCTTCATCCAGCAATTTAGGAAGTGAACTGACTTCCACGTTGGCTACACTAATTTTTTTTACTTTCATAGCTTCATGTATTTCTATAAGTCAAACAAAAGTAATATATTTGTGGTTAGTTTCACCTTAAACCCGGCAAAAAGTGAAAAAATTCATCCTTTTATTCTTAGTTATACTTAATACAGTCACCGTTCTTGCTCAGAAACAAAACATAACTTTCAGGCATCTGACTACTGATGACGGGTTATCTCAGTTTTCTGTGAACAGTCTCTATGTAGACGAAGAGGGGGGAATCTGGATAGGCACACGTGAAGGGCTGAACCGTTACAATGGTAATAATATAAAAACATTCAAACTACAGAAAAACAATCCTAACAGTTTGTTCTGTAATACCATTCTTCGTATTACAGGAGATCAGAAAGGAAAAGTCTATGTGCTATGTACGGAAGGTGTAGCCGAATTCGACCTTACGACGCAGAAGTTTACCACCTTATTGCAAGGAAAAGTCACAAGTATCTATTTTAACGAACGTCTTTTTATCGGTAAAAAAGACGAGGTATATGTATTCAACAAGGAGACACGGAATTTTGACCTTACCTACCACCTGGCTGGAAAAGACATCTCTATCGCTTGCCTCCATCTCGACGATAAAGGCAATCTGTGGATGGGAACCGAAAACAGCGGGGTATACAAACTTGACAAAAACAAAACACTCACCCACCCCATCGAAAAGGGAAACATAACAAATATTTACCAGGATTCTTCAAAAGAACTATGGATCGGAAGCTGGGAATACGGATTATATCACATCGACAGTGAGGGGATAATACACAATATGCGTCATGACCCGTCAAATCCCAATAGTGTTTCTTCTGATTTTGTCAGAGATTGTTGCGAGGACAACAATGGAAACATTTGGATCGGTACATTTAACGGGCTGAATCGTTATCAAAAGAGTAATGGTCGTTTTGACGTTTATACGGCAGGACATGAAACAGAAAGTCTCACGCACTCTTCTATCTGGTGCATTGTAAAGGACGCCCAGGGTACCTTGTGGCTCGGCACCTATTTCGGAGGAGTAAATTATTTCAATCCGGAATACGAAATTTACACCCGTTACAAAGCTTCCGATACGGAACGAGATGGCCTAAGTAGTTCTATCATCGGACGTATGATAGAAGATAAGGATGGAAATTTATGGATATGTACAGAAGGAGGCGGGGTAAATGTCTATTACCGAAAAGAAGGGACTTTCCGGTGGTTACGTCACGAAGAAGGACGCAACAGTATTTCGCACAATAACGTAAAAGCGATCTATTATGATGAAAAAGGTGAAAGAATGTGGTTCGGAACCCACTTAGGCGGACTTAATAAACTGGATTTACGTACAAACCGCTTCACTCATTACAGAATGAAAGAAGATGATCCGCACTCATTACCCTCAGACATCATCCGGGACATAACTCCTTTCCATGATCAACTCATTGTGGGTACACAAAACGGAGTATGCCTATTTGATCCGGAAACAGAAACCTGCCAACAACTCTTCAAAGACACCAGAGAAGGACAAGCTATTAAAATGGTAGCCGATTTATTTGTCGATAGGGACAGCACGCTCTGGATTGCCGCAACAGGCGAAGGCGTTTATTCCTATCGGTTTGACACGGATAAACTAATCAATTACCGGCATGATTCAACAATTCCGAATGATGTCGACAATCATACAAACAGTATCAGTAATAACAATGTAAACAGTATCATGCAGGACAGCCAGGGTAACTTATGGTTTTCTACATCCGGTAGCGGGCTCGATCTGTATCACAAGGAAACGGACAGTTTCGAAAACTTCGATATGCAGAAAAACGGACTATCCAGCGATTGTATCTACGAAATACATGAATCGTCTTTTGAGAAAAACTGCCTGCTGCTCATTACTAATCAAGGATTCTCCCAATTTGATGTTCCTAACCGAAAATTCCACAATTACAGTATTGAAAACGGATTTCCCTTAACTGCCGTTAATGAGAATGCATTGTACATTACCCGTGACGGAGAAGTATTCCTGGGTGGTGTACAGGGAATGATATCCTTTCACGAAAAAGCTTTGTTTTTTACTCCCAAATCATACAATATCCTTCTGTCGCGTCTTATCGTCAATGGAAAAGAGATTACTCCGGACGACGAAACCGGTATCTTGCAATACTCTTTATCCTATACTCCCGAGATTACCCTACAGGCGAATCAGAACATGTTTAGTATCGAATATACCACCTCAAACTATATTCCTGCCAACCGGGATAAAATACTTTATTGCCTCGAAGGGTTCTCCAATGAATGGAACAGCGTCCAACGCGGTCAAAACTTTATCACATATACCAACCTGAATCCCGGTACGTATACTTTTATAGTAAAGACTCAGCGGGAAGACATCAAAGCAGTCCGACTGAAGATCCATATTCTTCCGCCATGGTATGAAACCTGGTGGGCTTATCTTATCTATGTCGTATTTACAGGTAGTCTACTGCTATATCTTATTCAGGTTTACAAATCAAGAATCAGACTGCGCGAGTCTCTCAAATACGAGCAGAAACATATTGAAGACCTGGAATCATTAAATCAGTCCAAACTAAGGTTCTTCACCAATATTTCTCATGAATTCCGTACACCACTCACGCTTATTGTAGGTCAGATAGAAACGCTGTTGCAAGTACAGACGTTTACTCCAACTGTGTATAATAAAATTCTGAGGATTTACAAAAGCAGTTTGCAACTGCGCGAATTAATTGGAGAGTTACTCGATTTCCGTAAACAGGAACAGGGACATATGAAGATCAAAGTAAGCAGGCATAATCTGGTTACTTTCCTTTATGAAAACTATTTGCTGTTCTTAGAGTATGCCAGCAGTAAAAAAATCAACTTCAAATTTAAAAAAGAAGAAGAAGACATTGAAGTATGGTATGACCAGAAGCAGATGCAAAAAGTCATCAACAATTTACTCTCCAACGCATTAAAGCATACCAAGGAAGAAGACACGATCTCTATCTGTGTAAAAAAACAGAACGGAAATGCTGTCATCGTAATACAAGATACCGGTTCGGGTATTGATGCTGCCGAAATAGATAAAATATTCGACCGCTTCTATCAGACTGAGCAGCTTGACACTTTAGCAGTAGGTGCCGGAACTGGAATAGGACTGGCATTAACCAAAGGTATCATTGAGTTACATCACGGTACAATATCCGTAGAAAGTGAGAAAGGTAAAGGCAGTAGCTTTATTATCACATTAAAATTAGGCAACGGGCACTTTGAACAAGAGCAGATTTCCCTGAAAGAAGAGATCATACAACAGCAGGAACCCGCACAGCCGGGCACTGCCGCCATAATGGCAGAAGCTGCTTTAGACAACGACATCGTTCCGACTCACCCATCAGATACCAAGATGTTGATTGTAGAAGATGACGCATCTATTCGCGAGATGTTGGCAGAGCTCTTCCGGACTTTCTATCAGGTTATTACCGCATCGGACGGTGTAGAAGCATTGGAACTGGTACAAAAAGAGATGCCAAGTATCGTGTTAAGTGACGTGGTTATGCCCCGTATGTCCGGAACGGAATTGTGCAAACAGATTAAAGGCGAGTTTAACACCTGCCACATCCCGGTAGTTTTGCTTACAGCAAGAACTGCTGTGGAGCATACTGTGGAAGGATTGCGTCTTGGAGCAGATGACTATATCACAAAACCATTCAATATCAACATATTAGTTTCACGTTGCAATAATCTTGTTAATTCACGCATTCAGTTGCAGGAAAAGTTTACAAAGCAGCCCCAGGCATTTGCACAAATTTTGGCCACAAACCCTATGGATAAGGAGATGTTGGACCGTGCTATGGAAATTATAGAAAAATATCTGGATGATTCAACTTTCAATGTCAACACTTTTGCCCGTGAAATGGGAATGGCACGTACCAATCTGTTCAGTAAGTTAAAAGCTGTAACAGGACAAACTCCCAATGATTTTATACTAACCATCCGTCTGAAAAAAGGTGCCGTTATGTTACGAAACAATCCGGAGCTGAACATTACGGAAATCTCAGACAAAGTAGGATTCTCTTCATCGCGATATTTCAGCAAATGTTTTAAAGATGTATATCACGTCAGTCCGATGAATTATCGAAAAGGAGAAGAGGGAGAAGACGACGAAGAAGAAGAGTGATTAGTGGTTAGTGATAAGTGATTAGTAGGCTGCGCAATTTTCCTGTATGGTACTAATCACTTATCACTAACCACTAATCACCCATCCCTAATCGCTTATCACTCCCCATTATGTACTTTTCTTGCCTTTATCCGTACAACATTATCCATTATCTTGTTTCATGAGGACTATCTTTGCACAATAGAAATCCTTAAATAATAAAAACCATGAAACAGGTATTGTATACTTTGCCTCTACTATCCGGTATCACTTTGATAACAAGTTGTGGAGTCAGTGCCCAAAAAGAAACAGGAAATAACAAACAACAGAAACCTAATATTATCTATATTTTTGCAGACGATCTTGGTATTGGTGATCTCAGTTGTTATGGGGCAACCAAGGTTAGTACCCCCAACATTGACCGACTGGCGGGACAAGGTGTACAGTTCACCAATGCCTATGCAACTTCCGCCACCAGTACCCCTTCCCGCTTCGGACTATTGACAGGTATGTATCCCTGGCGACAGGAAAACACAGGAATTGCTCCAGGCAACTCCGAATTAATTATTGATACTACTTGTGTCACAATGGCCGACATGATGAAAGACGCAGGATATGCCACTGGGGTAGTAGGGAAATGGCATCTCGGATTAGGTCCTAAAGGAGGAACCAATTTCAACAAACAGATATCTCCCAATGCACAAGACATCGGTTTCGATTATGAATTTGTGATTCCTGCTACTGTAGATCGGGTACCTTGTGTGTTCGTAGAGAATGGACGTGTAGTAGGACTCGACCCGAACGACCCGATTACAGTCAGTTATAATCACAAAGTGGGCAACTGGCCTACAGGTGAAGAAAATCCGGAGTTGGTTACACTCAAACCCAGCCAAGGCCACAACAATACAATCATTAATGGTATTCCCCGCATCGGATGGATGACAGGAGGAAAATCGGCTCTCTGGAAAGACGAAGATATAGCCGATATCATCACCAATAAGGCTAAAAACTTCATTTCACAACACAAAAATGAACCGTTCTTCCTGTATATGGGTACACAGGATGTACATGTTCCCCGCATTCCACATCCCCGTTTTGCAGGCAAAAGCGGATTAGGTACCCGTGGTGATGTTATTCTGCAATTAGATTGGACAATCGGTGAAATCATGAATACACTGGATAGCCTGAACCTTACAGAAAATACAATGCTAATCTTCACAAGCGATAATGGTCCGGTCATTGATGACGGTTATCAGGACCAGGCTCTCGAATTGCTGAACGGTCATACCCCTATGGGGATTTACAGAGGTGGCAAATACAGTGCTTATGAAGCTGGTACACGCATTCCATTCATCGTTCGCTGGCCGGCAGGTATCAAACCAAGTAAACAACAAGCCCTTTTCTCACAAATAGACGTTTATGCCTCTCTTGCTTCTTTACTGAAACAACCTTTGCGAAAGGGGGCAGCTCCCGATAGCCAGGAACATTTAAGAGTACTATTAGGTAAAGAAGCTGCCAATCGTGACTACGTTGTGCAACAGAACCTGAATAACACGCTTGCTATCATCAAGGGACAATGGAAATATATTGAACCCAGTGATGGACCGGCCATCGAGTACTGGACAAAAATGGAATTAGGCAATGATAAACGTGCTCAACTATACAATCTGTCATCTGATCCTTCCGAAAGACAGAATGTGGCAAACGAACATCCCAAAATAATACAAGAGTTATCTGCTTTATTAGAAGAAGTAAAGAAATAAATATCTTATTTTTAATACACAATTCATATGACAAAATACAAATCTATCAGAAATGGTATCTGTGCTACCATAATGGCGGTTACACCTATCCTGCTTTCAGCACAAATAGTTAAACATGACAGGCTTCTGTCTTTCGAATCGGCAGAAGTACCTTCATTTATTTCCGGTACAAACTCCGGCCTATCCATCTCCGACCAACATTATAAAGACGGTACGCACTCCCTGCAATGGAAATTCCAGCCAGGGAGCAGTATCACCATTGATAAAGATCTGAAATTCGAAAAAAAAGATCCGACAGGAGTTGATAAATATCTGTCAGTCTTTGTGGTATGGATATACAATGAGAAGCCAATAGGGCAAACTATGCAATTCGAATTTCTGAAAGATGGAAAAGTATGTACTTCGTTCCCTTTCGGATTGAATTTCCATGGATGGCGGGCTGCCTGGGTATCTTATGAACGGGATATGCAAGGGACCCCCGAAGAGGGAATGAACAAAATACGCATTACCGCTCCCGATGTTCCGGGCGAAATATTCATTGATCATTTGCTCACAGCCGCTAAAATGGATCATCGTTATCAAACAGCCGATTTACAAGTGCCGTTTGTTAACAAAGAAACGGGTAATCATTGGTTATTTGCATTAAAATATTCTCAATTAACTCCGGATATCCCACTGGAAAAGACGGTTAGTAACCTGCAACATAAGGAAATAAAAGTAATAGAAAATCGTCTGCGGGAAATAATATGTCCTCCAAGTGAAGTTACTCCGCAAACGATAGCTAATCTGCGCAAAGCATACGAATCCTACGGTATAACATACAAAGATGGCAAAGTTTCCGGACTTCCTCTTTTTTACGGACGTGCAGGCGAAGCTTACGAACGCATTCTGCCAGACTGGAAAGGAAATATAATGGCCGCTAATAACATGGAGGTTAGCAATTTCTTTAGCTTAATGAACAGAATCGCCGTGGCATATAACAATGCAATAAATCCTCAGGACAAAGATGTGCTCAAGCAAATGTTTATTACAATGTATGATCATATTACCGATCAGGGGATAGCATATGGCAGTTGTTTGGGTAATATCACCCATTACGGTTATAGTTTCCGTCCTTTCTTTACTGCCTATTTTCTGATGAAAGAAGTGTTCCGGGAAATAGGGAAACAAGAAGAAGCAGAAAAAGCAATGCTTTGGTATTCGACTGTAAACGATGTATATAATAAACCGAAAACAGCAGGTATCGATATCGATTTCTTCAATACACTCAGTACCGGGCGTATCGCCAGCATCCTGTTCATGGAAGATACTCCTGAGAAAGTACAGTATCTGAAATCCTACTCACGATGGCTCAATAATGGTTGTCTACCGGCTGAAGGGTTGAATGATGCCTTCAAAGCAGATGGTTCCGCCTATCACCATTGTAACAATTATCCGGCTTATGCAACAGGCGGTCTGACAGGAGCTACCAACATGATTTATCTACTGAGCCATACCGATTTTGCAGTATCAGAGCTGGCTCATCAGACAGTGAAAGAAGTACTCCTCACCATGCGTTTCTATTGTAACAAACGTAGTTTCCCTCTCTCAATGTCCGGACGTCATCCCAATGGGAAAGGAGAGTTAATCCCCGAGCATTATATTCTAATGGCTCTGGCAGGCTCCCCTGACCGGAAACAAGATATAGACACAGACATGGCCAATGCCTATTTACGCCTGACAGAAGCACCGTATAAATGCAACAAACAAGAAGAATCTTTCAGAAATCTATTTACTGCTAAAGGATTTAGTCCGGAACAGGATCCCGAAGGGAATAAGGCAATGGGATACGCTTGTGTGTCCATACAACGTCGTAATAACTGGTCGGCAGTGGCCCGCGGTCATTCGCGTTATCTATGGGCTGCCGAGCACTATCGCGGTGCAAACCTTTTCGGACGTTATCTGGCACACGGTAGCCTGCAAATCATGACTGCCCCTCAGGGAGAAGAGGTATCGTCTACCAGTGGCGGATGGCAGGAAGAAGGTTTTGACTGGGGACGTATCCCAGGAACTACAGCCATTCATCTCCCGGTAGATCAGTTGGAAGCCAATATTCTCAATGTAGACGTGTTTTCGGGATATGAAGAAATGCTATATTCGGACGAAGCATTTGCAGGAGGTATCTCACAGGAACACAGGAACGGAGCATTCGGAATGAAGTTGCACGAACATGATAAATACAATGGCTCACACCGCGCCCGTAAATCTTTTCATTTCTTTGACGGAGTGATTGTATGTCTTGGCTCGGATATTGAAAATACAAACAATGAATATCCTACAGAAACAACCATCTTCCAGCTTGCAGTAAAAGACGATGCCGGGCATAACTATTGGAAAGATTATCAAGGCAACGGAAAGTACTGGATAGATCCCATCGGAACTGGTTATTACGTTCCTGTCGCTGCCAAGTTCGAAAAAAACTTTCCGCAATACTCACGTAAGCAAAATACCGGAGAGAAGACCGAAGGAGACTGGGTATCATTAACTGTCGATCATGGCAAAGCACCCAAAGGAGGCTCCTACGAATATGCGATTCTTCCGCAGACAACCCAGACAGAGATAAGCAGTTTCGCTAAAAAGCCATCTTATAAAGTACTTCAAAAGGATCGTAATGCACATATCGTACGCGATCTGAAGAGTAATACTACCTCTTATATCTTATTTGAAACTCCGGATGTTTTGCCGAAAGGCCTCATACAAAAAGTAGATACCTCCTGCCTCATCATGTTACGCGAGCATAAGCAGGAAGCCGTACTTACCGTATGCCAACCCGACCTGGCACTCTATCGGGGTCCTTCGGATGATATATACGACGAGCAGGGGAAACGTATCGAACGCAGTATCTATTCCCGTCCCTGGATAGTAGATCCAAGCCAGCCAATCCCTGTCCGTGTTGAGTTGAAAGGTAGATGGGAGGTCAACGAAACTCCCTGGTGTAAAATAATCTCTTCGGATACTAAAAAAACAGTATTAGAGTTTACCTGTACAGATGCAGCAAGCCTGGAAGTAAAACTTCATAAGAAATAAAACGAAGGAGATTAAAGTATGAAAAACAGCATTCTATTTATTATATACCTTTTGTTGGGAACTACAATGTACGCCCAAACATTGCAAGAGGTACAACAAAAGAAAATAAAGTCCCAAAATCCATTATTCCGGAAACTTGGAAAAGCTTATAAAGCACCGGCCTTCGAATGTGAAGGCTGGTGGGTATGGGGAAGCTCTGTCATTAAAGGAGATGACGGTAAATACCACATGTTCGTATCCCGTTTTCCGAAATCCCTTCCTTTCCATCCGGGATGGATGGTAGCATCGGAAATTGTACACGCCACCAGTGATGTTCCACAAGGACCTTATAAACTATCAGACATCGCGTTGGCAGAAAGAGGAGCACAATACTGGGACGGACGTTCGGCACATAACCCACGTATCTTAAAAGAGGGAGATACTTATTATCTGATTTACATGGGATCCACTCATCCTTTCGATACGCCTACTGCAGAACAACTGACCCTGGAAAGTCCGTGGTGTATAGTAGCCCGCAGCAATAAAAGAGTGGGTATTGCCAAATCCAAATCTCTCTACGGTCCGTGGACACGCCTTGACGAACCTATCCTAAAAACCAAGCCCAACACTTTTTATAGTTTTCTGACGTCAAACCCTTCTCCTATTGTAGAAGAAGATGGTTCGGTTACAATGATATTCAAAGCCCGGGAATACAACGGTAATGACAAATACTCCGATATGGCTTTAGGAATTGCCAAAGCAAAGCATATAGAAGGTCCTTATGAAGTACAGAATAACAATCAGCCCATCTTTCAGGTAAACGGTCAGGGAGAGGCAGAAGATCCGTTCTTATGGAAAGACAAAGATGGATATCACATCATCTTTAAAGATCATGTAGGAAAATATACTATCGAGGCCAAAGCCGGAACAATGGCACACTCAAAAGATGCGACTCACTGGACAGTAGATAAAGACGCACAGGCCTACTCCAAAACTTTGGAATGGGAAGATGGTACGGTAACTACCCAGGGGCAACTGGAACGCCCCTTCATCTTTTTTGAAAACGGCAAACCTGCTTATATATTCTTTGCAACGATGGATGGCCCCGGAGGATTTGAAAATGCAACACGGTCATGGAATATGGTAATTCCGATTATGAAATAAGTAAGTATAAAAAGGAAACCGGTATTCCTGCTCTTTCCCTTATCCTTTTCATACTTATGAGAGTCAGGAATAAAACTTGCTTTTCTTCCTGAAAGAAGTTCTCCTTCTTATAGGATGAACTATAACCACAACTTTTGGTTGTATAAACAAAACTTTTAGTTATATAATCAAAACTTTTGGTTTTATAACCGAAAGTTACGGTTATAGATTTATTAGGAAGAAAGATATCTTTTTATTGGGAGAAAATACTTTATTTTCAGGAAGAAAAGAGAATTATTATTGAAAGATGATGGTGAGAGAAAATAGATATAAATAAAATGCCTGACCGATAAACAAGCCTGCTTAAAAAACATAACTTGTGACAGCTTTCTCAGAAAGAGAGGGTAAAAGTCAAAAGCCGGACCAAGCTATCCGTAGGTCTCTTTAGAAACACAGATGAACGCAAATTAACGCAGATTTCATTCAATCTTTGCGTAAATTCTAGCGTTCATCTGCGTTTTTATTACAATATTTTTCTTCATAAAATTATCTCTTCCTATATTTTGTATTCCAATTCAGTAAACTTTTTACAGTATATACAACCCCTGTTTCAGAATCATGTACATAAGGATATGGCTCCTTCGCATATCTCTTCAAATAGTTTGGTCCATTATTTATTTTACTTCGCATATATATCATTGTAGACCTTTGCCCTGATGTTATATTTCTTCCACTACCTTGTTTCATTAAATTATTTAAACCTGTAGCGGTACCATGAGTTAGTCCTGCAGCATGTCCAAATTCATGTAGGGCAGTCTGAATATTATTTGAAAAAAACGTATTAGAGAACCAATTATCATTTGTATAGTCGCTTGATGCTAAGTTTATAACTTTTCCCCCTATCATGTTAACTGCTCCTCTTGCACTCTGTCCATCAGCATCACGGAGAACAAATAAATGATCTGAATCCATAACATCATCCATTGAACTAACTACATCTAATTGGACATCTGTTTGCAAAGTATAAGTTTGTCCTTCAAATTTAAATACTCCACTAAATACATCTGAAATACCAGAAGCAATATCCGAAGCAGCTCGATTTACGTTAATACCATCACTTGAACTATCAATAATCTTGCCTGTCACATGCATTGTAACTACATCTTTATCAATAGTATACCAGATACTATCTCCATTTAAATCAATCGCATTTATCGGATTATTCGCACAATACGCATAGGGAGAAATTGAATAAATGCATATTTTCATCTGCAGTTAGTTCTTCTTTCATGTAAAATTTCCCTTTTCTTCTTTTATGTATATGTATTGCAAAACACTATTTTATTAAGCGATAAAAAGCATTGGAGATTTGTGAACACTTATATTAAAGTTTGCCCTCTAGACTCACCTGGAATATCCAAGATATCTCCATAATACTCTACAGACACAAAAGTAACTAAAAATGTATTTAACTTTATCTCTTCAATAAACTCCCCATCTATTTTAACAGTTATTACATGATTACCTAATGTTGTTTTAACAGAATACTGTTTTACCAACTGAAATACACTTCTTATTTTATCATCTACAACTTTTATTCCATCTATAAAAATCTCTAATCGGGCAGGATCTGCCGGAGATTCATTAGTTATATAAAATACTAAATTTCCTTCATATTTAACTCTATAATACAATTGCTGTAAAATGCCACACACAAATAATACTGAAAAAATAATCAAAAATATTCTCTTTAGCTTTCTCATATAAATTTAAATTACTCTGTATAAAACGAATTAAATCGACTTTCTATCACAAACTCTGACTGATGGCGACCTGATGTCTTCTCAATAAATAGACTTTGGAAAACTGCTACCGAATCATTCCTATTTACTAAAGCTTTCTTTTCTAAATATAATGTATCTGCTCCAAGAAATCCAACATATATATACTGATTGAGAAAAAGAAAAACTTTACTTTCTTGATTAACACCCGCTTTCTTAGATGATACGCTAATTTTATGAACCCCATATCTTAACTTCTCATCGAGAATGATAGGAAAAAAAGGAGAACTATGCAAAGAATCATCTAAAATTAATTTATCGTCTATTTTTAGTTGAATATCAATAGTCGCCGAAGAATAGGAATAATCCCAAACATAAATACTAGCGTTAACTTTCATAAAAAAAAGAGCAAAAAGAGAGACTATAAAAAGGATTCCAAACAGCTTTATTACAGTTTTTTTCATAAATATTATCTCCTTCTATATTTGGTATTCCAATTTAGTAAACTTGTTGCAGTATATACAACACCTGCTTCAGAATCATGTACATAAGGATATGGTTCTCTCTTATATCTCATCAAATAGTTTGATCCGCCATTTATGCGACTTCGCATATTCATCATTGTAGCCCTTTGCTCCGATGTTATATTTGTTCTACTTCCACCTGGTTCCATTAAGTTATTTGAACGGGGATCAGTATGAATTAGTCCTGCGGTATGCCCAAATTCATGTAAGGCAGTCTGAATATTATTTGAAAAAAACGTATTAGAGAACCAATTATCATTTGTA